>FWPU01000753.1_pt1 | contig 103354 bp, 77 predicted proteins | sample 2228361 | NCBI WGS metagenome assembly FWPU01 (sample SAMEA103939777, study PRJEB20133) | metagenome | reverse complement strand
TGAATAATCGGTTAGACTTGATTAGACCTCTTCCACGAATCGAACTAAAGTTAGCCGCCTAATCTCTACCAAGTCCTGGTTGGCGCACCGCGATTGTGCATTCAGCTTGACAATCGTTGTCAAGACTTGCTGGAGGAGATCGAAAACAGTCCTACCAAGCTTTCCGTTGAGGAGCTTTACCCCGTCATAGAAGCAATTAAAGACAAGGTGAAAACCCGATTGGAGGACCTCTATGAAAGTTCAATTCCTCAGTTAACACTTCGGTTACCTGTTGAGTCCTATATTCCAGATGATACACAGCAGATCGAAGTACAAATTGCAGTGAGCAACCGAATGGGGTGCAGTCCGGCTGAAGCCCTGGAATTGATCGTTCAAGAATACGAAGGCGCTTTCACTTTGAGCACACCGGAGATCAAACTGGATAGCTCACTACGTGGAGGAGACCAACGGATTCTCAGAGTGCCACTTCGTGTCGGGAAAGAGGCTTTAGAATCCAAAACCTTTTCCTTGCCGGTATATGCCCAGTATCGAACGCGTTCCGGAGAGACGGAGCAGTCACCTGTAAATAACTTCTCGATCCGCCTTTATTCGGAAGGGGAATTCGAGGAGATTGAAAATCCTTACGCGGCCTATGCCGAAGGAGGCGTTGTTGATAATCCGAGAATGTTCTATGGCCGAGAGGAACTGATCGCTAATGTGGCGAAGGCTATCCGAGAGTCTCGCACACAAAGCAAGTGTGTTGTCATTTTTGGACAGAAGCGTGCCGGAAAATCGTCTATTTTGCACCACCTTAAGAACAAGCTGAAATCTGATAGGGATTTATTCATTCTCGACCTGGGAAACATCGGCTCACTTATAGATGAGCATTCGGCATGCCCATTCCTGTATCAAATCCTTTGGGGAATTCTCAAGAGGTTAGCATATGCTATTGAGGACATGGTAAGCGAAGGACGAACTCCATTACAACTACCTATTCCAACCGATAACGGGTTTTACAATCATCCCAGCCCACTAGCACTCTTTAATGACATATTCGAACGATTCCAACGTGAGAGCGCAAAGTTGCCGGATTGGCGAGGTGTCCGGCCTGTTCTCTTGATAGATGAGTTTTCATATGTTTACGGCTACATTACTGCCGGACGTATTCCCGAAGCGTTCATGAAGAACTGGAAGGCACTGTTACAGGCGAACTACTTTAGTGCAGTGCTGGTTGGACAAGATGTGATGCCCAAGTTCAAGCAGCGATTCCCCAACGAGTTTGGGACCACGCAAGATGAAAGAGTTACCTATCTAAAGCGTGAAGATGCTATACGGCTCATTGACGAGCCAATTCGGATCGGCGGACGTCAGGGCGAAAGCCGTTACCGTGAGCGCGCGATAGATCGGATTATAGAGCTAACAGCCGGCAGCCCATTCTATATCCAAATTTTCTGCAATCGGCTGGTTGAGTATATGAATCGCAAGCGTGCTCGTTTGGTTACCGAGGCAGATGTGGAACAGGTCAAGGAGGAACTGATTCGAGGAAACAATGCTTTGGGATTAGATAAGTTCGACAACTTGCTCAACTCAGGGGATGTTTCGGAAGATGCCATCAGCGACGAGGATGCTTTGAAGGTGCTAACAGAGATTGCTAAAAATAGTCAAACGGGGCCGTGTAGCCGCCATAGCATTGCTTGCGAGACCGAGAAACCTGTTGACGAAATTCTCGATGACCTTGTAAAGCGGGATGTCATTGAGCGCGAAAGGGGCCAGTATTACTCAATTCGGGTCGGTCTTTTTAAAGAATGGCTCACTGCCCATCAGTGAGGTGTTCGAGGAATGAATCTGGACTTTGAGAACCCATTTGCCGATTACGGTAGCATTGTTAGGGGAGATCGATTTATTGGCCGCAAGGAAGGTTTGCGGATTGTAGAGAACAGGGTTATCCGTCCAAGTGAACCTGGCAACCTGGCTATCATCGGGGATTACCGCATTGGCAAAAGCAGCCTCGTCTATAAAGCGGTCATGGAACGGAAAGGAGAACTCATTGCCAAGAGGCAAATTCCTATTTGGATCAACCTGGCGACTTTTGACCAGGCTTCAATTTTCTATCGCTCATTGGTAACCCATTGTGTTGATGAAATGGAGGATTTAGGATGGGTAAGCAAACTGATAAAATCTGCTGCTGGTCGGGCGCTTGAAGACGAACTTTCATGGGGGGAAGGTTATGGAAGAATCCAACGTTTTTTTGAAAAAGTCCGTCAAGCGGGTTTTCGTGTCCTTTTTATTCTTGATGAGTTTGATTACGCCCGCTCCTTGTTCAAAGGAGATCAAGCGAAATTTCAGGGTTTACGGGAACTTTCCTACCGCCCCGAATGGCGTGTTACTTTTATCACAACCTCTCGTCGCTCTCTGCGCGATATTGAGTTACAAACAAAGGCTGGTTCTCCATTGGATCTTATTTTCTATAAGCACTATCTCAACTTTTGCGGTAACTTATAAACTCTTTGAATTCAAATACTTAGAAGCTCGCTTTTGAAGACCTGAAATCTGCTAACCCCTTGAAATAAAAGGGTTATAGGTTCTTACTGCAAAAGTTGAGCACTATCTTGGAATGTTTAACGAAGAAGATGTTCAAGAATATTATGAACGCCTCTCTTCTGTCGGTGTAGAAATCACATCTTCTTTGAAGGAACGGGTAAGTTTCTACTGCGGCGGTCATCCGTATCTTCTCGAAATGTTGGGCTACGAAATCGTTGAGATGTTTCGAGAGAAGCAAGAGGTTAACGTGGACCGAGCAGCCTCTCGTGTCGAGGGTTCTTTTCTTGACCAATACGACCATATGGTCGGCATGCTGAACGAATACGACAGTCTCAAAAAGCTCCTGCAAATCCTGTTTGGACCGGTGGTTGATATAAAGCAAACTGACGTAGACGAATTCCTGCGTTATGGCCTCATTCGACTGACAGACGACGGAAAATATGCTGCATTTTCCAGTCATTTTCAAACTTACCTTAAACTTATTGAGCGTCAGAGCGACTTGTGGCCATTGTGGCGTGAAACGGAATTGGCCTTACGTAACCTTATCACGACGACTATGTTGAAGCACTATGGAGAACACTGGATAGATAGACTGGAAAAAGCTCGCCCTAACCTAAAGCCAATTTTTGAGAAATGCCGCGACGCACAGCAGAAAGAAGAAAAATCCTTTGGGAGTAGGGCTTCTCGTAATCTGATAGATTTTACATATCCTCAAGATCTGTTTGCAATTATCTTTGCTGAATGGAATATCTTCAAGGCGGTCTTCGGGAAGGACAAATCTTACTGGGATCAACGTGCTCAACTATTAGCAAAGATCCGAACTCCTCTTGCTCACAATCGCGATGAAGCTCTATATGATTATGAACGACAAATTGCTGAAGGATATTGCAAGGAGATCCTTGCGATTCTGAAAGCTTGATGCCTGTAGTGGTTGGTTCATGATGGGCACTACATAACCAGCCGCCCAACAGCGGGTTGCAGCCGACGTTGCTCCGCTGCGCTTCGCAACGCGGCTGAACCCAATCGTTGGGCAACACACGACCTATGAATGACGAACAAATTTCGGCGCAGTGGTTAAGGTGTTGCCCAACCAGCGGTTCCAGCAGACGGTCACCCCGCTGAAGCTGGGCGTTAGGCAGCCGACCAAGGGGGAAGGCCATGATCGACCCAAATCATGAGCGAGCGGGTCTGGAGTGGCAGGTCGGGGTGTGGAACCGCATCTCAGACATCTATCTGCGTGAGATCGATCGCCGATTCGCGCCCGTTGTCGAAGCTGCAATCGCCCGCGCAGCCCTGGCCCCCGGCGAGGATGTCCTCGATCTCGGCACCGGTACAGGCGCCGTGGCACACCGAGCTGCTGCGGTCGTGAGCCCGAGTGGCTCTGTTACGGGGGTCGACATAAGCCCTGAGATGCTGGCTCTCGCCCGGCAGCGTGCCAACGCCCTCGGTCTTAGCAACGTCACCCTGCTCGAGGGGCGCGCCGAGAGCATTCCTGCCGAGAGCAGTGCGTTTGACGTGGTGCTCGCGTGTCTGAGCCTGATGTACGTGATTGACCGGGAAGCTGCGGCCCGAGAGATCGCCCGAGTCCTGCGGCCAGGTGGGCGTCTTGTTGCTGCGGTGTGGGCAGGCGCGGAGCAGTGCAACATCGTGCTCTTTCAGCAAACTGCGGGGCGATTCGCTGGTCCCCCGCCCGTTCCCGGCGTGGGTCCCGGAGCCCTGGCGGACCCGAGCACTTTTCTCCGGCAGCTCGCCGCTGCTGGAATCGAGGCCCATGTCGAGACGGAGACCCTCGGCTTCGACTTTGCCGACTTCGCTTCAGCATGGGACGCCTTGGCGGGAGTCACCACGGCGCACCTATCTACCGAGCGCCAGCAAGAAGCCAAGAGCGCGGTCATGGCGGCGATGTATCCGCATGGCGATGGGCCGCACCACTTCCGGAACGTCACCCGGTTCATCATCGGCCGAGCTGCACGGTAGGCAGATGATTGCTCGGCTGAGCGCCGAGCCGTTATAGAGCGAGGGAGAAATGGCGACTTCCGAATTAACGCGATTCGGCGGTCTGACCGTGCAGGTCTATGTGCCTGACATCAGAGCCGGAGTTGAATTTTACAGTCGGGTCCTTGGGCGAGCGCCGAACTTTGCGCCGACACCAGACTTCCAGGAGTGGGACCAGATCGCGCCGAACGTTACCTTTCAGGTCGCCGAAGGAACTCCACGACCGACGTATCCGTTCCGATTCAGGGTCACCGATATTGAAAGGGAACGGGAGCGCATTTTGCATGATGCCCGCCCGTCGTACGCCACCGAGATCAAGCGGTTCGAGGGTCTGGTCGCCGTGTGCGATTTTATTGACCCGTGGGGCAACAGCTTTGGACTCTATCAGGTGTTCTTCGAGGGAAGAGAACCGCCGAAGCTTGCTGGTTCGAACCGCGAGCATATGACCGAAGTCGAGGAACTGATCGCCGATAGAGTTGTGTCAAAGCAGGAGAGGGATCGGAGATGAAGTTAACCTTCTCTGTAACAACGGCATGCAGCTGAGGGCGCTGCGCGCCCCGGCTGATGCCGAACGTTAGGCAAGAGAGTCATAAGATCTTGGGCGCAGATGCCAACTATACTTGGAGTTGGTCCCCGCCGTTTCTTCTTTTACGCGGGCGATCGAGATAAACTGTCACGTGTCCCATTTTGAACGTGAGGATAAAATTGCGAAGTTCTGGCTCGACCCGATCCGATTGCAAAGGAGTGGTGGATTTTCCCGCTGAGAAATCGATCGGATTCAGAAACTGCTGAACGCACACCACACAACTTTATTGAGTTTGCTTGATACCTTCTGTTCCGCGCAACGGCAAAGCCGGACCGAAAGGCCCGGTCATTCGGGCAGGTCGAAATTCTCCAGATGGTGTCGGACCTTTTCCAAAAACTGGAACCCCACGGCCCCGTCTATCACCCGGTGGTCGAAAGATAAGCTTAGGTACATCATGGATCGAATTGCGATGGCGTCGTTGATCACCACCGGCCTCTTCACGATCGCGCCCAGCCCCAGTATCGCCACCTGCGGCTGGTTGATAATGGGCGTGCCGAACAGGCCGCCGAACATGCCGGGGTTGGTTATGGTAAATGTGCCCCCCTGGACGTCATCCGGAACAAGCTCCTTTTTCCTGGCCTTCGAGGCCAGCTCGTTAATCGCGCGCGCCAGCCCGACGAAGCTCTTCTCCTGCGCCCTCTTTATCACGGGCACGATGAGGCCGTCCTCGAGCGCCACGGCAATCCCGAGATTGATATTGCGCTTGAGGACGATCTTGTCTTCGACCACCGAGGCATTGAAGATCGGGAACTGGCGCAGGGCTTTGATCGCCGCCACGGCGACGAAGGGCATGTAGGTCAGTTCGAAGCCCTCGCGCCTGCGGAAATTCTCTTTCTCCCTCTCGCGGTAATTGACGATGCGGCTCATATCGCATTCGGTCACGCCCGTGACGTGCGCCGCCACGCGCTGGCTCAGTAGCATATGCTCGGCGATTTTCTTCCGCATCGTGGTCATGGGAACGATTGTTTCTTCTTCGGGCCGGCCGGCCTCAACCGCCGGATATGCGGCGGATATGCCAACTGCCTCGGGCGCCGCTGCTGCCGATTTTTCCCTCGCTTCAAGGTAGGTCGCCAGATCTTTTCGGGTAACCCGTCCGCCGCTCCCGCTCCCTTTGATCCTGCTCAGCTCTTCCAGAGGGAGTCCCGCCTCGCGGGCTAAATTCAACACGGCGGGAGAATAAAAGTTTGTGCCACTGGCTGCCGCCGTCTTATCTTTATCGGGCTTAGCTTCGCGCCGGCCTCTGCTGAAGATGATCACCTCCTGGTCCGAAGCGAAATGCCCGCGGTCGGAACTGGTCTTTTCCACCCGTTCAGCGCTCGCCTCCGCGCTTCTGATACGGGCGAGGACCGTGCCGATGGCCACCGTCTCTCCCTCCGCTATCAGTATCTCTTCGAGCACTCCGGAGGTCGGGGCCGGCACCTCGGTATCGACCTTATCAGTTGTGATTTCGAGCAACGGCTCATCCGCTTTCACCTCTTCGCCCGGCTTTTTCAGCCACCTGGCCACGGTCCCTTCGGCCAGGCTCTCTCCCATTTGCGGCATCACCACATCTACGTACATCGCGCCCTCCCTTTAATGGGAAGCAGAGGTTGATCAGTCTTTAGTCTGTGTGTATCTGCGTCCAAATCTTAATACTCGAGCAGCCGTCTGGCGGCCCGGTAAATCTTATCAGCAGTGGGGAGCACGGCATCTTCGAGCGGCGGACTGAAAGGCATCGGCACGTCTAGTGAGGCCAGCCGCATGACCGGCGCGTCCAGATATTCGAAGGCCTCCTGGGCGATGATCGCTGCCACCTCAGCCCCGAAACCTCCCGTGAGGTTCGCCTCGTATACCACGAGGGCTTTGCCGGTTTTCCTGACGCTATCGAGAAAAGTTTTCTTGTCGAGCGGGATTATACTTCTAAGGTCGATCACCTCGATTTCGGCTCCTTCCTCCCGGCTCAACTGCTCGGCGACTTGCAGGGAACCGTGCACCTGTGCGCCGTAGGTTATTATGGTCATATCGTGCCCTTCACGCTTAACGTCGGCCAGGCCCAGCGGCACGAGGTAGTCATCTTCCGGGATGTCTTCTTTGATCCGGCGATACAGGTATTTGTGCTCGAAGTAGATCACCGGGTTGTTGTCCCTGATAGCAGCCTTGAGCAGGCCCTTGGCGTCGTAAGGGGTCGAGGGCATCACTATTTTCAATCCGGGCGCATGGGCGAACCAGGCCTCCGGGCTCTGCGAGTGGTAGGGCCCGCCGCGCACGCCGCCGCCCGACGGCCCGCGGAAGGTGACCGGCACCGGTATGCCCCAGCGGTAATAACACTTGGCGGCGAAGTTCACGATCATATCGAAAGCACAGGCGATGAAGTCGATGAACTGAAACTCCACCACCGGCCTGAAGCCCATAATCGCCGCGCCGCAGGCGGCTCCGGTGAAGCCGGCCTCGGCAATCGGCGTATCGATCACCCGCTCCGGGCCGAACTCCTCGAGAAAGCCTTTAGTTACTTTGAAAGCGCCTCCGAAGACAGCGATGTCCTCTCCCATCAGAAAGACGGAAGGGTCGCGCCTCATCTCCTCGCGCAGGGCCTGGCTTATCGCTTCGAGGTAAGTAACCACCGGCATAGCAACCTCCGGGAACAAAGAGCAGAAGCCAGGAGCTAGAATAAAGTTACGCCTTCAGACATAGATAGTGAAACATGAGGTTGGCATTTCACCCATTACCAGGCCACCACCCCGGTAGCTTTATCGAGATTAATCTCCTAGCTTCTAGCTCCTCGCTTTATGGCGCATAAAGCCGTTCGGTCACCGACTCCGGCTTCGGCCAGGGGAGCGATTCGGCATACTCCACCGCCTCCTGGATCAGGGCAGCGATCTGCTCGTCGATCTCCTTCAGTTCTTGATCCTTGATCCTAGCTTTGTTCAACAGGTAATCGGTATAGAGCCGGAGCGGGTCCCGCCTCTCCCAGTACTCGCGCATCTCTTTCGGGACATAGAAGGCGTCGTCGTGCTCGCCGTGGCCCCGCTGGCGGAAGGTCTTGAACTCGATGAGCGCCGGCCCGTTCCCCTCGCGCGCGTATTCGACGCCGCGCGCGGCTGCTCTCATCACATTGAATATATCGTTGCCGAAAGCGGTCTCGGCGTAGATATTGAAAGCCGGCGCGCGGTCGGCGATGTTTTTGACCGGCATCTGTTTCTCCTTCGGCGTCGAATAGGCGAACTGGTTGTCCTCGGCGATGACCACCAGCGGCAGCTTATGGATAGCGGCGAAGCTCAAGCCCTCGTAGAAATATCCGGGGCTGGTGGCCCCATCGCCGGTGAAGGCGACATAGACCCGTTTTTCGCGCCGCATCTTGAAGGCCAGGGCGAACCCGGCGCCGGTGGGGATCCAGGAGGCCATCATGCCGTTGTTGTACGGGGCGATGTTATATTTTTCCAGATCAGCCAGGAAGAGGCCGAGGTCGCGCCCGTGCGACGGCGCCTGGTCTTTGCCGAACCAACGGGCCATGACGTGCTTCGGCTCGACGCCGCGCACGAACCAGGCGCCCAGGCTGCGCGCCACCGTGCTGAAAAGGTCCTCCTGCCTGAGCACGCTGGCCACGCCGACCGCAACCGCCTCCTGTCCGATGCCGACGTAGACCGCCCCGACCAGCTTCCCCTGGCGATAGAGCGAAATGAGGCGTTGCTCGAAGCTGCGGCTCAGTCTCATGTAGTAATAGAGCCGCAGCAATTGCTCCCTGGTAAACTGCATGGGAGCCGGGTCGATTTCGAGCGCCTCTAACTGCGAAGCCCGCGGCGAAGCATACGGTTCGGCCATGTCATTCCTTCTCCTCGAGCAAGGACCTGGCGATTATGATCCGCTGGATATGCGAGGTCCCTTCGTAAATTTGATATCCCTTTATATCTCTGAAATATCTCTCCACCGGGTAGAGATTGCTGTAGCCGTAGCCGCCGTGCAGCAACACGGCATTAGATGCAGTGCGCAGCGCCGCCTCGGTGGCGAAAAGCTTGGCGATCGATATCGACCTGGTATTTCTTATCCCTCTGCCTTTCTCCCAGGCGGCGCGATAGACGAGGAGTCGGGCCGCCTCGGTCTCGGCCAGCATATCGGCGATCATCTGCTGGACCATTTGGAACTCGCCGATTTTTCGGCCAAACTGCACCCGCTTTCGGGCAAAATCGATGCAGGCATCGATCGAGGCCTGGGCCACGCCCACGGCCCCGGCGGCCACGCCGATGCGGCCGTGGTCGAGTGCCGACATGGCGACCTTGAAGCCATCGCCTTCGTTTCCCAGCAGCGCGCTTTTCGGCACGCGGCAGTTCTTTAAAGTTATCCGCGCGTGATCGGAGGCGCGGTGGCCGAGCTCGATCCCCTCCATCCTCTCGCGCTCGAAGCCCGGGCTATCGGTCGGCACCAGGAAAGCGCATATCCCTTTGTGCTTCAGGCTCCGGTCGATGCTGGCGAAGACCAGGGCCAGATGGGCGATGTTGCCGTTGGTGATCCAGATCTTGGTCCCGTTGAGCAGGTAGCTGTCGCCGTCGCGCTTCGCGGTGGCCTCCAGGCCGGCGACATCGGAGCCGGCGTTGGGCTCGGTTAACGCATAACAGCCGATCAGTTCCCCTTTTGCCAATCTCGGCAAATAATATCTTTTCTGCTCTTCGCTCCCCCACTCGTATATGCACATCGAGACCAGGCCGAGGTGCACGGCGAGAAAACCACGCACCGACGAGCAGGCCCGGCCTATCTCCTCGTAGATCAGGGCGCAGCTCACGTAATCGAGCCCGCTGCCGCCGTACTCGACCGATATCGGGCCGCCCAGGAAGCCAAGCTCGGCCATGCGATCAACCAGATAGATCGGGAACTTCCGCTTTTCGTCGGCTTCGCGCGCCACGGGAGCCACCTCGTTTCGGGCAAAATCGCGCGCCAACTCCTGTATCCTTTTCTGTTCTGCGCTCAGCTCGAAGTCCATACCACTTCCTCGTATCAGCCCCTCCGGCCCGGGTCTTTTTCTGCGATCACGGCTATCCCTTCGATCTCGAGCAGGGCTCCATCGTCGGCCAGGCTCTTGACCTCGACCAGGGTCATTGCCGGGTAGTACTTGCCGAAATATTTTCGATAAATTGCTCCGATCTCTCTGGAGGCGGCAAAATAGGCGCGCTTATCGGTCACGTAGATGTTCAGCTTTACCAGATCGGTCATGCTGCCGCCCGCCTGCTCGACCACCCGTTTCATGTTTTCCAGGGCCTTGTCGAACTGCTGCTCAATACTGTTGCCGGCGAAGCGCTTCTCGGCATCCCATCCCACCTGTCCCGCAATGAACAGGAGCGAGCCGCCTCTGGCCAGGACAGCGTAGGAATATCCCGATGGTCTGGCCAGGTCTTCCGGATTAATTAAAGTCTTTCCCATCGCTCCTCCCGTCGCGCCGGCCTGGAAAGAAATTATCGCCCGGTGAATTTAGGCTCGCGCTTCTCCAGGAATGCCTGGTAGGCCTCGCGGTGGTCTGCGCTTTTCAGCAGGATAGCCTGCGCCTGGGCCTCGGCTTCGATCGCCGAGAGCAGGTCCATGTTCAGCTCGTTGTTGAGCATCTCTTTGGTCATGCTCAGGGCGAGCGCTGGTCCATTGGCGAGCCGTTCGGCCAAGCCGCGCACCGCCGATTCGAATTCAGCTTCCGGGACTACTTTATAAGCAAGGCCGAATTTCTCCGCGGTCGCGGCGTCGATGGTATCGCCCAGCATCAGAAGCTCCGTGGCCCGCCCGAGGCCGACCACTTTGGGAAGCAGATAGGCGGCGCCCATATCGGCTCCGGTCAGGCCGACCCTGGTGAAAAGAAAAGCAAATTTAGCCTTCTCGGAAAGAATGCGAAAGTCGCAGGCCAGGGCGATGACCGCACCCGCTCCGGCGGCGATGCCGTTTACGGCCGCAATCACCGGCTTGTCGAGCAGGCGAATGTTGCGCACCACCTCTCCGGTCATGCGCGTGAATTCGAGGATGCCTTTGGTGTCACGCTCGAAGAGCTTGCCGATGATCTCCCTGACGTCGCCCCCCGAGCAAAAGCCGCGCCCTCTGCCCGTTATGACCAACACCTTCACCTGATCGTCCTTCCTGAGCTTGCCGGTAAGCTCGGCGAGTTCGGCGTAAACTTCGAAGGTCAGGGAGTTGAGCGAGTCGGGACGATTGAAGGTCACGGTGGCAATGCCGTCTCGCAGCTCGTAGAGGAAACTGTTGTAACTCATGGCGCCTCCAGACCTCGCACATTTGTCGTTCGCCGCAGAGGATCTTCACAGCTATTTTCTGCGGTTAGAAACAGATGAAATTATCATGTCCGTAAAAAGCCGGTGTCAAGAGAAATTTTCGATAGCGCGCGGCAGGGCGTGCTAAGCTTTAAGCAGGGGTCATTCGCCATGGCGGATCGACACAAGGCTATGGAGGAACTGCGCCGCCGGGCGCTCGAATGCCCTACCTGTCCCAACCGCAAGAAACGGCTGCAGGTGGTTTTCGGCGAAGGGAATCCGGAAGCCAAGATCATGGTTGTGGGCCAGGGGCCGGGCGAGGTCGAAGAGCGTTTGGGACGCCCCTTCGTCGGGCCTGCCGGGGCCCTGCTCGACAAAGTCTTGGAGCAGGTTGGCCTCAAGCGCGAGGCGCTCTGGATCACCAACATCATAAAATGTCGCGCCACCAAGATCGAGGGGGGACGGATTAAGGACCGCCCGCCCAACGCCGCCGAAAAGAGGGCCTGTCGTCCCTGGCTCGAGGGAGAGATAGCCATAGTCAGGCCCAGGATAATCGTCTGCGTTGGCGCGCCTGCCGCCCAGGAGCTTATCGATAAGCAGTTCAAGATCAGCCAGGACCGCGGCAAGTGGTTCGAGGCGCACGACGCCCGCGCCATAGCCACCTTTCATCCCGCCTACGTGCTCAGGCTGCGCGCCGTGGACCGTGCGGCCTACGAGGCCACGCTCGCGGCCCTCGTCTCCGATTTCCGCAAAGTCGCCGAAGCGGCCAGGGAATAAGAGCCAGAATTCAGTCCAATTGCCATACTCACACCTAAACCTCAGATGATCGGAGGAAGGAATCGGTGGAGTTGCGGCTTCCGGGCAGACCTGCATATTGTCACCGCCCCCCTTTTTGTCCCAAATTCAGGCGTGGGAGGAAAAACACCCTCAAGGGTCAGGCGGACAAGGCGCGTTGGTGACAGAGTACTTGGTCGAGCTGGGGCGGACTGTGCAGGCCCGAAGAAGCCGCGATCTGGAGCTACTCGGAAAGGGAGATATCTACCTTACTGCTGGGGTAGCGTAATCCTTGTAGTACTGCTCATTAAACGCTTCTGTTGTAACTGCTGTCTTTTTTAGCTCGTATCGTCCAGTTGCAATATTGAACCTGAGAAGTTGAATCTCAAAACTCAACTTTTGCGGTAACTTATAAACTCTTTGAATTCAAATACTTAGAAGCTCGCTTTTGAAGACCTGAAATCTGCTAACCCCTTGAAATAAAAGGGTTATAGGTTCTTACTGCAAAAGTTGAGTCAAAAGTTGTGCCCGAAGGAGAATTTAGAATAGTGTATTGCACGTCGTCCCATTGAACGACCTGCTTGCCATTAACCTTAATGATCAAGTCATTGACCTGCAAGCCAGCGCGTTCTGCTGGACTTCCCTTGCCGACATGCGTAACTCTCCAGACCATCGCGCCCGCCATTCCTATAGCCCCTTTGGGGGCAAAGCTTTCTGTAAAGGACTTTTGTTGAGGAGTGCCCTCGAGCGCCAACAGTCCCAGGGAAAGAGATCCAACCAGACTAAGAGAAAGAAATAGCCTTAAAGTAAGGTCGAATTTCCTCATAAGCTATCTCCTCGTATGCCTTAAGCTTTCCCTTCACTCAAGCAGCCCCCATCGGGGCACCTCACACAGATAAGAGCACAGGTGGTAGCAGCCCGACATTTCTCGATATCCGTGTCACAAAACATGCACTGCGTGTTGGTACAGTCCGCCAGAGCGAGTGGGCTAAAAGAAGAGAAAACCAGCGCAAACAATACAACACAAATGACAAAGCTTCTCATAGTTCTCCCATTTCACTTAACCAGATAGTAGGCCAATTATAGATTATACATTAGAGCACTTGTCAATAGGGCATTTAAGCTTATCCCTTTTTACTTTATTAACCCATCGGAAGGCAACTAAAAGGGGGGCGGTGAGCTGCATACTGAGTTGACAAGCCGTCTCTGCTGGGATTTAATGTAGAGCTAAATTTAAAGTATGTCGGGAGAAGCTTTGGCCGGCCCAGCCGATTTACTATTGGTGAAGCTCCATTTGCGGCGAGCACTTGAAATGTATGCGATGTTAAGGCTGATCCTACTCGGGACCATATGGATGCTGGTCCAGTCTGCCGCCTCGGCACAGACCAGTACAGATGAGCCGCTGTTGCTGGTCCGAATGCCGGATGAGCCGGCACTGGTCGCTGAGCCCTCGGATGCGGACATCGCCCGTTTCGTGGCGGCGCGGAGAGCTTACCTTCACATGACTGAAAAAGATCTAATGAAAGATCTAGCCCGGCCGGTGCTCGGGCAGGATCAGATATTTAACGAGCTCTCCGAATTTCAGGCTCGGCACAAGATTGCCGTGAAAGTAAAGTTTATTTCCTGGGCTGATGCCTTTCGTTACTTCGCCGATTATGTTTCCGATGAGAGCAATCCCCCGGTAGTCGCGCAGCTTGGCGATACATGGGCGGCTTACTTCCGTTCGCTGGGGGTAATGCCTTACGAACAACGGCATACCTGGGATGTGCGGCTGCTCTGGTATTGGAAGGACCTGGTCGATTCGGAAGAAATTACAGATGGCGATGGATTCGTTGCCGCATGTCAAAGGCTTCAGCAGGCGCCCCCTCACGGATTGATTGCTCCGTTTGCTGTTTCCACTGCCCCGGATTGGAACCTGCTACATGATCTTTCCATTTGGCTTTATAATGCTGGACTCCCCTCGCTAATCTCAACCGAGAAGAGGCTGGGGGTGTTCCCCTGGAAGGAGGCTGTGTTTGCCGGGCCGGAAGGAGAGAGGGCTGCGCGGTTTCTTATTAATTTGGCAAAGCGCGGCTACGTCGCGCTGCCGGAAAAACCGAGCGCTGAGATCGGAGAGGAGTTTCTCGACCGAAAATATGCCATGGCTATTCTCGGGACCTGGGTGCCGGGACAGGCGGAGAAGAAGCTCGGTTCGGATTGGGAATCAAGGATCGGGGCAGTCTTGCCCCCGAAGATCGGGGCTGCTGTGGTCACCACGATCAAGGGCGGGTCCATGCTTGTGGTGCTTGATCCCACTCGGGGCAAAGATGCAGCCGGCGTGGCCCGGGCGCGCCGCCTGGTCGAATTCTTCGCCTCGGTCGAAAGCCAGCGGCGGTATACCCGAGTGCTGGGCGCTCTTCCCGCCAACCCCCATGCTCTCTCCGAATTCCCGTATTTCAGGCTGTTCGAAGCGGCGCTGGAGAGAGGGAAGACATACCCGCAGATCCCGGAGTGGGCGCCTGTGGTGGAGAACCTTGCCACCAGGGATAATCTCTATGCTTTTTGGAAACGTCTGTCTGCCCTGACCGATACGCGCGCGGCCGCAGGCCGGGCCGAAGAGGCTAGCAGAGAGAAACTGATCCTTGCAGCCCTGCACTCGGCCGAGGCCGATATCAATAAAGAGCTGTCGCCGGGGAAGCTCGCTTTTGTCTGGCCCTGGCTCCTTGCCGTGATCATCCTTGTAATCGCCGTAGCATCTATCGCTGTCTGGCATCAGCGTATCGAGCGAAAGCGCATTGAGGAATTACGGCAGGCGCGCGACAGCCTGGCCAGCTTGCAGCGTCGCCTGGCCCCGCTGGAAGAGATTATAGGCGAGGGAGCCACGCCCGCGTCGCCCGGTACGCCGGCACTGACAATTAAAGGTTATCCAGCGCTGTATCTCGATAGCGTGAGGCGCAAAGTGCTTCTGCGAAAGGCGCCATCGCAGCCGCTCGAGGAGATCATTCACGGGGCGGAGTACGATCTGTTTCGGCATATCGTTGAGTGTCTTCAGGTGGGCTGGTACGACACTCATTGGATATGGATCTACGTTATCTGGCCAACAGCACAGCCTAAATTCCCCAAGGAGGCGTTTGCCACTCACTGCACTAAACTTCGAAAGGAGATAGAGAAGGTCTGGCAACTCGGGAAAATGCTGGGGAGAGGCTCATACTACGGCGGTGCTATCCCCATCGAAGTTAGAGATGTACATTTCTACACTGACGCTGAGCCCGAGGCCGGGGCGCATCCGGTATGGTCGCTCTTTCACGCCTCCGAGCAATCCCTGAAAGCGTATAAAGCAGGAAAGTGGGAGGAAGCGCGCCGTTATGTGGAACGGCTGTTGCAAATAGACCAGGATAACTGGACGGGCAATATGCTGCTGGTCTGGTTAGAGACTCAAAGCCATGCCGATTTAGATGACCCTCTGGTTCGAAAGGCGGTCGAGTTCGCACACAAACAGAGGGCGCAGTACGAGCAGGCTATCGATAAGATAGAAAATCTCCCCGAGGAGAAGGTCAACCAGGAGCAGAAGGAGCGGATGCGTTCCAGGTTAAGGTACCTGTTGCAGATAACCGCACAGTTGCCGCCGCCGCGCCAGGCGCCCAAACCGGCGACGGCGCGGAAACCCTGGCGCACGAGGGATCAGCTCGCAGGTTGGGCAAGCTATTTAAACGGGGAGAAACAAGCTCTGCCCGGTGAGGAGATCAGGGTGGTTCACGATGTGCAGCGGTTTATCACCAGGTGCCTTCACTGGGCCTCTCCACAGGAGGCCGAAGATCTTTTCCGCGAGTTCGTCGAAGAGCTGGCGCTCGACAGGTCGAGCTGGCCGGACGAGAGGCTCCCTTCTAGCGAAAGAGCCTTTAAGTACCGCGCCCTGGACTACGTGCTCGCCGGAATACATCACCTGTCCGATGATCTTGAATCTAAGGCGCCGACCAAAGCCCAAAACCTGCGGAGACTTTGGGGCACGAGGGGAGAGCTGCGCAGGCGGCTCGAACGAGAGCCGACCGAAGAGGAGCTCTACACAGAGTGCCAGAGGCGCTACGGATGGGGGCGCCGGGCTTTCGCTCGTACCCTGGAGCTTGAGAATTTCTGCCGACCGCTCCCCTTCGATGAGTCCTGCTGGCAGGAGGTGGGGGATGGCAGCGAAGAGTAGTCCATGCCAGACGATCCTGCCTGTTGGCGCCTGAAAATCTTTCTAAATATTTCCCACGACATGAAGAGTGTTGAAGTCTCTCATCGACCATGAGAACAGAAGGTCCCGGGTTGTTTTCGCAGCCTTCGAAGTATTTATTTGCAGCTACACCTCCACGGGAAGAAGCAGGGTGGTAGGGTTCGATACGCGATCGAACAGCTCTTAAGGGGAATCCATGATCCCCTTGTCGAATATAAAAAAGGTTCAGGCTTTTCACCGGAGGCGAGCTATGCAACGAAAATTTGTCGCAGAGTCTATAGTTCTATTTGCGTTTATGTTCTGGCTGACCGGAACTGCCTATGGCCAGTTTAAAGCCGCTATCCAAGGTACGGTTATGGATATAACCAATGCTGTCCTCCCCGGCGCCACTGTCACCCTGTTGAATAAGGAGACCGGGCGAACGCAGGAGACGGTCACCAGCGAGGTCGGCTTTTATCGCATCTCGGGCCTCCCGCCTGGCACCTACACGATCAGCGCTGAGCTGTCGGGATTCAAGAGGAGAGTTATAGAGAACGTCACGATCAGCGCCGAGGAGCTGCGGGGAATCAATTTCACGCTGGAGCCGGGTGAGGTTACAGAAACCGTGACCGTCACGGCCGAAACCGCGGCCCTCCAAACGGAGAGCGGAGAAGTTTCCGGCACGATCACGCGGACCGAGATCCGGAGACTGCCGCAGATAGGACGCGACCCATATGAGCTGATCCGCCTGACGCCTGGCGTCTTTGGTTTAGGGGCCCGTTCTGGCACCGGGGGTTCGGTGGGGCTCCCGAATACGGTCGGCCCGGGCGGCTCCAATGACCAGATTTTCGCGACCGAGAACCGCCCCCCCATCACCGCCAACGGCCAGCGGGTCGAGGCCAACAACTTCCAGATCGACGGGGTGACCGCGATGAGTCAGGCCTGGGGCGGGGCAGCAGTTGTAACTCCGAACCAGGAGTCCGTTAAGGAGGTTCGCGTGCTGGCGAACAATTACTCGGCAGAGTTCGGCCGCAACACTGGCGCGCAAGTGCTGGTTGTGTCCGAGAACGGCACAAACACCCTTCGCGGTAGTTTCTTCTTCAAGCGCAACACACCAGGCTTAAACTCCAAACAGGACTTCGTCCGCGCTGGGACGGCGATTCGGGAAGACCCGCAGCGAGTCAACCAATTGCTGAGCCAGTGGGGTGGTAGCGTCGGGGGGCCTATCCTCAGGAACAGGCTTTTCTTCTTCTTCTCATACGAGACTGTCCGGCGGTCGAGCAGCCGCCTGGAGGGTTTCTGGATTGAGACCCCACAGTTCATCGACGCGGTAAAGAGCCAGCGTCCCAACAGCATCGCGGCGGCTATTTTCAACTTCGTGGGGAGGCCCCGGGTTGCCAGCGTTCAGTCTCGAGACTGTGCTTCTGCTGGCTTCACCAACCCGGCGGAATGCAGGGTGGTATCGGGCGGTCTGGATATCGGCTCGATTAATCCGGCTGCAACACCGGGTGTGCCCCAGCCTGGTACCGGGGGGGGCCTGGACGGGATTCCCGACATCCAGTTTGCCCAGCTCGTCATCCCGGATAAGAACACGGCGCAACAGTTCAACACCCGTATCGACTATCAGGTGACCAAGGACGACCTGGTGGCGTTCAGCATGTATTTTGTCCCCAACACCAGGACCTTCAACGATGCCTGGGCGAATAGGGGCCGTCCCGCCCTGGACTTCACCTCGGCCCGGCGGAATACGGTAGGCACGTTGCTGTGGACCCGGACCCTTTCGCCGACCATGATCAACGAAGCGCGCTTCAACGTTACTCGCTGGTATTTCGACGAGGTTGACTCGAACCCAAAAATTGGCTGGGGGATTCCAAAGAGTATAGTTTGCTTTAACCCGGGGTGCCACAACTGGGGCGGAAGCGGGATCGGGCCCGGGGTTTTCTTCCAGACCACTTATAACTTCCGGGACACGCTGAGCAAGGTGGTCAACGCTCACGTCTTGAAGTTCGGCGTGGACATCATTGCCGAGCAAAACAATGACCGTGCCCCCTGGGCAGGGCGTCCGACCTATTGGTCCGGCAATCCCTGGAGCTTTGCCAACGATGCGCCCAATGAACAAGTGGCCTTCTTCGACCCCAAGACTGGCGACTTCACGGACTTGAGTGCGTATGTCCGTTCCAAGTATTACGCCCTGTTCGTGCAGGACGACTGGAAGCTCCGGCCCAACCTGACCATCAACCTTGGCCTGCGGTGGGAATACTTTACCCCGCTGCGCAGTGCCAGGGATAGGATTTCGAATCTGATTCTGGGGCCGAACGGGAGCCTCCTGGGTGCGAGAATCAAGGTCGGCGGCGATCTATTCGAACCGGACCGGAACAACTTCGGGCCGCAAGTCGGCTTCGCCTGGAGTCCCATGCGCTTTGCGAATAAGCTCGTCGTTCGCGGCGGCTTTGGGTTGGGCTTTAACCGTCTTCCGGGATCCAGGTTGTTCGAGTCCCGTTTCAACCCGCCCTTCTTCGCCGAATTCAAACTGTTTCCGCCGAATCTGCAATACTCGCTGGCCCGCGACCTCAATGGATTTAGTTATCCAGCGAATCCAAACGCAAGACTGACCTTTGACCCCACCACAGGCATACCCCTGACCGGGCCGCCGGTTGGCTTCAATGCGACTTTGCAGAAGGTCCCGAATTCGTATGCATATCGTTACTCGCTGGCCGTAGAGTATGATATGGGTGCGGATTGGATAGTCTCGCTTGGTTACCAGGGGAGTGCGGCTCACAAGCTCCCCCGTACGGTCCCTTATCACCTGTTCGTCACCCCCAACCCGCGCTTGAGTCGGGTGAGCTTGATGCTGACCGACACTAACAGCAACTTTAATGCGCTGCTTGCCGGGGTATCGCACCGACTTGCCCGTGGCTTCTCGTTCAACGCCGAATACCGCTGGAGCAAGAGCCTGGACACCTGCTCCAATGACCATGACTGCAGGCCGACCTATCCTTTCGATCAGAGCACGGAATACGGCCCATCGGATTTCGACGTTCGACATGCGTTCAAGGCCTTTGGTGTCTGGGAACTCCCGTTCTTGCGCGGGCGAAAAGGCTGGCTGGGCAAGCTGGCTGGAGGCTGGGAGCTGAGCGGAATCCTCACCGCCAGTTCCGGCTTCCCCTGGACGCCGGTGGTCGGCGGTGGTAGCTGTGGTGCAGTCGTGGCTGGGGGCGGTGTCTGCCCGCTACGACCTATCGCGCAAATACGACCCCCTGCAACACCTGACACCAGCAATGACATCTTCCTTGGGGCCGGCCAGTTTCCGGGCGGTGGGTTGCGCTTCTTCACACCCCCTCCTTCGGGATTTTTCACGGTCCCGCCGCGGCCGGGCGTTGGCCGCAATAGCTTCCGCGGTCCTGGCTATTTCAGTGTGGATATGACTGTGGTCAAGCGCTTCGGCTTGCCGGCTATGCCGCTCCTCGGAGAAAATGCCGGTATCGAAATACGAGCTAACGCTTACAACCTGTTCAACAGACTGAACCTGGCGCCCTTCAGCGCCAACGACGACAACACGCAGATCCAGCACCCGGACTTTGGGCGCGCGCTGCGCGTGCTGGCTGGAAGAGTTATCGAATTTCAGGCGCGATTTAGCTTCTGATGGCTTCGCCAGGGGAGGCTCAGCCGGGCCTCCCCACTCTGCTCTATGGTCTATAGGTCTGCCAGCATCTTCCTTGCTGCATTCCTGGTACTCGCAGTACGTGCGACCGCAGTATCGCAGCGCGCAGATAACCCGCTGGCTTCTGCTGATGCAGCGATGCAAGCTGGACGCTTCGCTGACGCCGCCCGCCAGTACGAGGCCTGGCTCAAGACGCGCCCGGATTCTAAAGAGGTGTTATTCGCTCTCGGGGTCTGCTACTTGCAGTTGGGAAGAAGGGGCGAGGCAGTTGCTGCGCTGAGAAAGTATGTGAGCCTGGCCCCCGAATCGGCCAGCGGACATGCTGCGCTTGGCATCGCCCTGCTGGATGGGACGAAAACCGCCGAGGCGAAAGCGGAGCTGGAAAGAGCAGTCCAACTTAACCCTAAACAGAGCGATGCCGTCGAGGCGCTCGCCAGGATTTATCTGGTCGAGAGGCAGGCCGGCAAGGCAGCGGCTATGCTCCAGCCGCTCGCCTCGCTGGAAGGGAGCGAAGAGATACAGGCGCTGTTGGGCGAAGCCTTGATCCAAGTAGGGCAAGCCGAGGCTGCCGCAGCCCTGTTCGAGGGAGCGCTCGCAGCTCACCCCCATAGCACTCCCCAGACTTACGCCCTCGCGGCGTGGGCGAACCTGAAGTCCGGGAACACCGCCAGAGCTGCCGAGATCTGCGAACAGGGCATGCGGCTTTATCCGGACTCGGAGATAGAAGGGGTTTACCTCGCCCTGCCAGCAACGGTCCTGGCCGAAAGGGTCGGCGCGCGAATCCAGAACCTCCAGAAAAAACCTGATGTGGCCGAAATGATAGCCCTCGGGCGGGTGCTGATCGATGCCGACCCGGCGCGAAAAACCAGGGCCAATGAGATCGCCCAACGGCTGTTGGCACACGCTATTGAATTGGCGCCGGATAACGCTTCGGCCCATTATAATTATGGACGCGCGCTCAGCAGAACCAGCATCGAACGCGCGCTGGCGGAGTGGGAAAAAGCGCTTGCGCTGAACCCGAACGATGAGCTTCGGTTGCAGATTTATACCCAGATCGGGAATTCGAAACGCGATTTGGCTGACTTTAATGGAGCCGAACAGGCCTTCCGTGCGGCCCTGGAGGTCAATCGAAGAATCCCAAAGCGCAGGCCAGAGGCCGCAATCGAGTACGTTCGCTTCCTCCAACTGAGATCGCGAGCCGCCGAAGCGGAGGCTTTGCTGCAGGAAATCTTGAATTGGAACCCATTGTCTCCTCAGGCCCACCTGGAGTGGGCCAAGCTGCTGGCTGCCCGCGGGCAATGGGACAAGGTGGTCGAAGAAGGGGAGTTCGTTTTGCGCAACGCGGGGGAGAACGAGGAATTGCTCCGCTCAGCGCACGCGCTGCTTGCCCGTGCTTATCATCGTTTAAACCGACCGGAGAAGGCGCAATGGCACCGCTCCTGGCTCGAGTCGCACTGATCGGCTGCTCGGCTGAGAGGCGTAAGGTAGCGCTCAAGCTGATGATGGCGGCCCTCCTGGGCCTTTCGGCTACACTGTCGTGGGCGCAACAATCACCCACATCTCCTGAGGATTTTGACCAAGTGGCGGCCCAAGCCGAACAGGCACGCAGCACGAATCGGATCGAAGAAGCGATCGAGCTTTATCGGCGCGCCCTCTCTTTGCGACCTCAATGGGCGGAAGGGTGGTGGTACCTGGGGACGCTTTTATACGAGCGCGACGCTTTCGCCGACGCGGCCGTTGCCTTTAGTAAGGCAACGGCCCTTAGTCCAAAGGTCGGAACGGCATGGGTAATGCTCGGGCTATGCGAGTTCAAGCTTGGCCGCTATAGTGATGCCCTCGAGCATATCCAGCGAGGGCGCCGGCTGGGTGCAAGCGCTGGGCCGCAATTCAATCATGTGATGCTTTATCACGAAGGCCTTCTGCTGATCGGCAAAGGCGAGTTCGAGCGGGCTCAGGAGACGCTCGGCCTGCTTAGCCGCGAGGGGGTCGAAAACGAGGATCTGATCACTGCGCTCGGGCTTTCTGTTCTTCGCATTAGCTTCTCTGATCTGTTTGCGGGGGATTCAGCGCTGCGCCAACTGGTTCGCCGTGCCGGCTGGGCGGAACACCTGGCGGCGCAGAAGAAGTTCGCCGAAGCGCTGAGCGAGTACCAGCGACTGACCGCAGAATTCCCGAAGGAGCGGAACGTCCACTACGCTTTCGGACGTTTTCTCATCGCGGGCCGAGACCCCGATCCTGAGAGAGCAGTCGTGGCTTTTCAGCGCGAGATCGAGAATTTCCCCGACCATGTGCCCGCACGTTTGGGCATCGCCACTATCAAATCCGTGTCTGACCCCGCTCTGGCGCTCCGCTACGCGGAAGAGGCGGTCAAACTTAATCCGCGCATTCCGCTCGGGCATTACCTGTTGGGGTCGCTGCTCCTACATGCTGATCAGATCGAGCGCGCCATCGAGGAGCTGGAAATCGCCCAGCGCTCTCTCCCCAACGAGCCCAGGGTGTACTTCGCGCTCGCGCGCGCTTATGCCCGCGCCCAGCGAAAGCAGGACGCCGAGCGCGCTCGCGCTATCTTCAAGCGCCTCACCGAAGCTGCTCAGGAGGCTGACGGGAGCGGGACCGATCGAACTTCCAAAACGCCTGAGGAGAACCCTCCTCGATGATGAAAACAGATGCCGTCCTGATACTGCTTGCGATCCTAGTGGCCGAGTCGGGCCTGGCGCAATCGGAATATGACCGCCACGTCGCTTTCGACAACAGCTTGACGGACAGGTCTTACTACTACAGCGAAGGCTCATACGTGTCTCCGAGCGAGCTGGAGCTTGTGGACGGCAAGTTTCCGGTTGAAGAGACACGCTGTGTAACCCCGCCGAACTGCCTCCGGCTGAAATGGACCTCCCGCGGCGGCGGCGACTGGCGGATCGCGCTCAACCTCAGAAAGCATTACCGGAACGTTGATTTCTCAGGCAGCACGTTGTCCTTCTGGTGCTATTCGGAGACCGAGCTCCCTGCCGACCAGTCGCCTCTCGTCCATTTGAATGACGCGAGCGGGGAAGGGACCCCCTCGATCCGGCTCATCGGTTCAATGGACAGGCTTCCCGCTAAACGCTGGGTCCGAGTCCGACTCCCCTTCGATTCGTTCGTTGGAATCGTCCGCCCGACGCGCGAAACGCGCTTCGATCCGCGCCGCCTTGCAAGAATAAGCATTGTCCAGGGACTGGACGACGGGCAGCCGCATACCCTCTACATCGACGATGTGAAGATAAGCGATGATGCTGCGGATGATGTCGAGCCCCCCGCGGCGCCTTCGGGCCTGAGCGCAAAAGGCTATGACCGGCACGTCGATTTGATGTGGCAGCCTAATGAAGAGGCCGATCTGCAGCACTACACGATCTATCGCTCCTTCGATGGAAGGGCATATAGGCCGATCGGCATTCAGAGAGGGCACCTGACTCGCTACGTCGATTTCCTGGGCGAAAGCGGGAAAACTGCGTTCTACAAGATCAGCGCCGTGGATGCGAACTATAAAGAGTCGCCGCTCTCGGGCGAGGTGAAAGTCGCCACCCGCGAGATGAGCGACGAAGAGCTTCTCACTATGGTTCAGGAGGCCTGTTTTAGATACTACTGGGAGGCAGCGCATCCGGTGGCAGGCATGGCGATCGAGATCCTTCCGGGCGATGAAAATCTTGTCGCCCTTGGAGCGTCGGGCTTCGGGATCATGGCGCTCGTGGTTGGAGTGGAAAGGGGGCTCATAACCCGCGACCAGGGCGCAGAGCGTATGCTGAAGATCGTCCGCTTCCTTGCCAGGGCGGACAGGTTCCACGGCGCGTGGCCTCACTTCTTGGATGGCCGGACCGGAAAGGTCATCCCCTATTTTGGAAAATACGATGACGGCGGCGATCTGGTCGAAACAGCATTTCTCGTTCAGGGGCTTCTGGTCGCGCGCCAGTATTTCGACCGCGACACCAAAGCTGAGCGAGAGATCCGCGAGACGATAACCGAATTGTGGCGGTCGGTCGAGTGGGACTGGTATCGCAAGGGGCCTGACAGCGATTTCCTCTATTGGCATTGGTCGCCTAATTACGGCTTCTACATCGGTCATCCGCTGGTGGGCTGGAACGAGACCATGATCGTATATCTGCTTGCCATCGCCTCGCCGACGCATCCTGTTCCAGCGAGCATGTACTACACCGGCTGGGCCGGGCAGTCGGAGCTGGCGGTGCGTTACCGCCGCGGCTGGAGCAGAACCACTCATGGGGATCATTATGTCAACGGGAACACCTATTACGGGATCAAATTGGATGTCGGACCGGTGAGCGAGCTTTTCTTCACCCACTACTCGTTCTTAGGGTTCGACCCTCGGAACAAAAGAGACCGCTATACCAACTACTTCAAGAACAACCGCAACATGGCGTTGATCCACCATGCCTATAGCGTCGCCAATCCTCTGAAGCACCCGGGTTATAGCGACGTCTCCTGGGGACGCTCGGCAGGCGTCAATGCGGGCGGCGGCCGCCCCATTCCGGCGGGCGACAACGGGACGATCACATGCACGGCGGCCCTGGCTTCGTTTCCCTATACGCCCCAGGAATCGATGAAGGCGCTGAAACACTTCTATCGCGACCTCGGCAGCAAGCTCTGGGGGATCTACGGCTTTCGCGATGGCTTTAATCTCAGCGAGAATTGGTTCGAAGATGTCTACATGGGTCTAAACCAGGCCCCCATCGTGGTCATGATCGAAAACTACCGGTCGGGACTAATTTGGAAGCTTTTCATGTCGAATCCTGAAATCGAGCCGGCGCTCGAGGCTATCGGATTTGAAGAGGACGAATAAGATGGCGGCTATATTATGATCCCGCGCAGAAGTTTTCTTAGGCTGACAGGCCTTTTCGGCATAGGCTTGTTGCTCTCGGTCTGGTTGGCAAACGCGGATGGCGGGCTGCTGTTCGAAGAAATCCCGCCGTCGGTCAGCGGCATTACTTGGGTGCACGATAATGCCATGTCGCCCGACCACCACCTGCCTGAAACGCTCGGTCCCGGCGTCGCCTTCCTCGATTACGACAACGACGGCTGGATGGATATATACCTGGTGAACAGCGGCCCGTGCGACTTTTATAAGCCGGCAAGGCCGCTCAAGAATGCCCTTTACAAGAACAACCGAGATGGGACCTTCGTCGAGGTCACGGATAAGGCGGGCGTGGCCGGCGGGACCTTCGGCATGGGCGTCGCCGCCGGCGATTACAATAATGATGGTTATCCCGACCTCTTCGTCACTTCTTACGGAAGGTGCATCCTCTACCGCAACAACGGCGATGGCACCTTCAGCGATGTGACAGAGCAGGCCGGCCTCGCTGCGCCCGGCTGGACCACGAGCGCCGTCTGGTTCGATTACGACAACGACGGCTTTTTAGACCTGTTCGCGTGCAGCTTCGTCGAATATGGATTGGACAAGCAGGTCTTCTGCGGCGACAACAAGCTGGGCCGCCGCTACTACTGCATCCCGCGCGTGTTCAAGCCCACCCGGAGTCTGCTTTTTCACAACAACGGGGATGGGACCTTTACCGAGGCGAGCCGCGGGACCGATATCGAGCGCGCGCTGGGCAAAGCGCTGGGCGTGGTCGCCACCGACGTCAATAACGACGGGTTGATGGACCTGTTTGTCGCTAACGACACGGTTCAGAACTTCCTGTTCATGAACCGGGGGAAGAACAAATGGGAGGAGGTCGGACTTTTCGCGGGGGTGGGCTACAGCGAATACGGCCAGGCCCGTTCGGGCATGGGAGTCGATTCGGCCGACCTCGACGGCGACGGCTGGCAAGAGCTGTTTGTCGCTAACGTTGACCAGGAGATGTTCTCCCTCTACAAGAACAACAAAGATGAGACCTTTCGCGATGTGGCTTATGAACATGGCGTGGCTCTGGCCACGCGGCTCCTCAGCGGCTGGGGGTTGAAGTTCTTCGACTTCGATAACGATGGCCACATCGACCTGTTTCTGGCCAATGGTCATCCCGACGACATGATCGAGATGTACTCGAGCCAGGTCAAGTATAAAGAGCCGCTGCTGCTCTTTCATAACGACGGCCGCCGCCTGCACAACATCAGCGATAAAGCGGGACCCGTTTTTTCCAAGTCCTTCCCGGCGCGCGGCCTTGCGGTGGGCGACTACAATAACGACGGGCGACTTGATGTGCTGGTTGCGAATAATGGGGAGGCGCCCATTTTGCTGCGCAACAATGCCGGCAAGGGGAACCGCTGGGTCGGATTGAAATTGCAAGGCGTTAATTGCAATCGAGATGCCGTGGGAGCATCGATCGCATGGTCGGTGGGCGGGGTAAAGAGGGCGAAGTTGAAATCGAGCGGCGGGAGCTATCTGTCGTCCCACGATCCGCGCGAGGTGCTGGGGCTCGGCAAAGCGACCAGGCTCGATTGGCTGGAAATCAAATGGCCGCTCCCCAGCGGCAAAGTCGAGAGGTTCACCGACGTCCCGGCGGATCGCTATGTGACGATTGTGGAGGGCAAAGGGATCGCGACATGGCGCGGGCATTCGACCGTCAGCAAGGCTCTTCCTTAGAGACGAGAAGAGGTGAGCGAAGTGAGACCTGTGAAATTTATCGGCTGGTTGATAATCCTTTTGTTAGCTCCTTCCTTAGCCGGGCCGTCTGGAGATGCGATCGAGCGAAGGATCGAAGCTTTGCTTGCTGAGATGACCCTGGAGGAGAAGCTCGGGCAACTCCAGCAACTCGGCGGCCATGCTCATGGAAATTATCGTCAGGAACATCTCGATCTTGTGCGCAGGGGCCTGGTCGGCTCGTTCCTGAACGTGCTCGGCGCGCGCAACACCAACGAGCTGCAGCGCGTCGCCGTCGAGGAGTCTCGTCTGAAGATCCCGCTCCTCTTCGGCTTCGACGTGATCCACGGCTACCGCACCATATTTCCGATTCCGCTGGGCGAAGCGAGCAGTTGGGACCCGGCTGCGGCGGAGCGGGCGGCGGCCGTGGCGGCCAAAGAGGCGGCTGCCGCCGGTTTGCACTGGACCTTTGCCCCTATGGTTGACATCGCGCGCGACCCGCGCTGGGGACGTATCGCCGAGGGGGCGGGCGAAGACCCCTACCTCGGCGCGGCGATGGCGCGGGCGCGGGTGCTCGGATTCCAGGGAGACGATTACAGCGCGCCCGATAAGGTCATCGCCTGCGCTAAGCACTGGGTCGGCTACGGCGCGGCGGAAGGGGGACGCGATTACAATACCGCTGATATGTCGGAACGAACGCTGCGCGAAATCTATTTCCCCCCCTTCAAAGCGGCAGTTGATGCAGGCGCGGCTACGATCATGAGCGCCTTCAACGACCTTAACGGCGTTCCCGCCTCAGCTAACCCCTTCACCCTGAGCCGCGTGCTGCGCGGCGAGTGGGGTTTCCAGGGGTTCGTGGTAAGCGACTACGAAGCTATCAGGGAGCTTATCGACCACGGGCTGGCGGCTAACGAAGCAGAGGCGGCGCAGCAGGCGCTCAGCGCGGGCGTGGATATGGAGATGGTAAGTCGCCTTTACGGCAAACATGTGCCGCAGCTTATCCGCGAAGGCAAACTTTCACAGGCGATAGTTGACCAGGCGGTCAGGCGCGTGCTGCGCATTAAGTTCCGGCTGGGACTGTTCGATAGGCCATATGCCGATGAGGCGCGCGAGCGAGCTGTGATCCTGAGCCCGGAGCACCTGGCCGCCGCGCGCGAAATCGCCGCGCGCTCGATGGTCCTCTTGAAGAACGAGGGCGAGCTGCTGCCGCTCAGCAAACAGGTCGGCTCGATTGCCGTGATCGGGCCGCTGGCTGACGATCGACAGGCCCCGCTCGGCCCCTGGTCTGCCGATGGCAGGAAGGAGGACGTGGTCACCCTCCTTGCCGGCATTAAAGCGAAAGTCTCCCCGGCTACCAAGATCTTTTATGCCAAGGGGTGCGAGATCGATGGGGATTCAACCGAAGGTTTCGCCGAGGCCGTGCGCATAGCCAGACAATCAGATGTGGTCATCGTGGCTGTGGGCGAATCGGCGGAGATGAGCGGCGAGGCGGCCTCGCGCAGCTCGCTTGACCTGCCGGGCCGTCAGTTGGATCTGGTAAAAGCAGTGCATGCCACGGGCCGGCCCACAGTAGTCGTGCTGATGAACGGGCGGCCGCTGGCAATCGGCTGGATTGCGGAAAACTTGCCCGCGATCCTGGAAACGTGGTTCGCGGGCATACAGGCGGGCAATGCCATCGCCGACGTCCTCTTCGGCGACGTTAATCCGGGCGGCAAGCTCCCCGTGACCCTCCCGCGCACGGTCGGCCAGGTGCCGATCTACTATAACCATAAGAACACCGGCAGGCCGGCCGACCTGAATAATAAATACACGTCTAAGTACATCGATGTTCCGGCAACCCCGCTCTTCCCCTTCGGCTTCGGGCTCAGCTACACCCGCTTCCGGCTCACAAACCTCGAATTGAGCGCCAGCACTATTCCCCCGGATGGCCGGCTGACGGTGAGCGTCGAGGTTGAGAATATCGGCAGGCGAGCGGGCGACGAAGTGGTGCAGCTCTATATCAGAGACGTCGCGGCAAGCGTCACCCGACCCGTGCGAGAATTAAAGGGCTTCGAGCGCGTTGCCCTTCATCCGGGGGAGAGACGACGCGTGCGGTTCACGCTCGGGCGCGAACAGCTCGGCTTCTACAATCGCGAGATGCAGTTTGTAGTTGAGCCGGGCGAATTCAGGGTCATGGTCGGCACAAGCTCTGTAGAAGGGCTGGAGGCCAGCTTTCAGGTAGTTAATGAATAAGATAGGTGACAGAGTTTTTCATAAAAGCCTTTCGCTCTGAGGCCAGGGATGGGAACAGTCTTCCCGGCAAGCTTAACGTCCTGGCGGTTCAAAGCGCGCAAAAAGCGCCTGGAAGCCAGGAGCGCCGGGCGTTTTGGAAAAAGAATGTATCGTGGCGCGCGATCTTATCTCTGCTCTTAGCCTCAGCCGGCGTCATTGCCGGCCTGCTATTGCTTGTCCAAGAGGCCTCTGGCACAACTTCGCGCCTGTCGGCAGAGGACGAAGCGTTTCTGGAGGACTTATCGAGCCGCTCGTTCCGCTATTTCTGGGAGCAGGCGGACCCGAAGACCGGTCTGGTGCGCGACCGCGCGAGGTTCGACGGCTCGCCACACGACGAGCGTCACCGCAACGTGGCGAGCATCGCTGCTACGGGATTCGGTCTGACCGCCTTGTGCATCGCCGCCGAACGCCGCTGGATTGATCCAGAGCAGGCGCGCGAGCGGGTTGGCGCAACCCTCAGGTTCCTGGCCAAGCGCGCGCCGCACGAACGCGGCTGGTTTTATCACTGGATGGATGCAGTTGCCGGGAAAAGAGTATGGACCAGCGAGGCCTCGTCCATCGATACGGCGCTTCTGCTTGGCGGAGTTTTAACGGCGCGGCGCTATTTCAATGGCGATCGAGAGATCGTGCGGCTGGCCACAGGAATCTACCAGCGCATCGACTTTCCCTGGATGCTCAACGGCCACCCGACGCTCCTCTCACATGGCTGGAGGCCGGAGAGCGGTTTTATCCCTCACCGCTGGGATAGCTACAGCGAGCAGATGATCCTCTACCTGCTGGCCATCGGTTCGCCCACTCATCCGATCGCACCGCGCGCCTGGTATGCCTGGCGGCGCGACCGGATGACCTATGCAGGTTACACCTATATAGCCGGCGCCGCGCCGCTGTTTATACATCAATACTCGCACGCCTGGATCGACTTCCGTAACCGCCGCGAGCTGCGGGGAATGCGCACCGATTGGTTCGCCAATTCCGTGGCCGCGACGCGAGCGCATCGAGCGTTTTGCATAGATTTAGCGCGTGAGTTTCCTGGCTATTCAGAGCAGATATGGGGAATCACCGCCTCCGATAGCCCGCGCGGCTACGTCGCCTGGGGCGGACCGCCGCGCCATCCGGCCATCGATGGCACCGTCGTCCCCTCTGCCCCCGCCGGCTCGCTGATGTTCACGCCGGACATCTCTCTCGCGGCGCTGCGCGCCATGCGTGAGTGGTTCGGAACCCGCATCTACGGCCGATACGGCTTCGTCGATGCCTTCAATCCGATTACGGGTTGGGTTGGGCCGGATGTCATCGGCATCAACGTCGGCATCACCCTGCTCAGCGCGGAGAACTTGCGCACGGGAAATGTATGGCGCTGGGCTATGGACAATCTCGAGATTCGTCGGGCGATGAAGTTAATCGGCCTCTGCTCGGTGAGGAGCCAGGAGAAAAGCTGTGAGGGGGAAGGCGGGAGGCGTGAGGGGGAATAGGGCCCTATGCTTCTCTTCTGACCTTTCACCCATTGCCACGCCACCACCTCTGTAGCTTTATTGAAATTAATCTCCTGGCTCCTGACCTCCTTTTTGTTGTATATTCTTGGCTACAGATGAGCATGGAGAGCGCCAGTCAGCTACGGCATGAATCGGCGCGGGCGGCCTTCGACGTGGACCGGCTGCTCGAGCAGGTGCTGCGCGTCATCTGCGATGTCCTCAACTATCCGAATTGCGCCATCCTGCTGCTCGACGAGGCCAGGGGCGAACTCTACATCAAGGCCGCGCTGGGCTACTCGCGCGAGGCGGTTGAGAAGCTGCGCATACCGGTAGGCCGGGGGCTCACCGGCTTGGTCGCCGAGACCAGGCAGGCCGTTTGCGTCGGCGACGTCTCTAAGGAGCCGCGCTACATCAAGGGGACCGGCTACGGTCGGTCGGAGATCGCCGTCCCCCTGATGATCGGCGAAAAGCTGATAGGCGTGCTCGATGTCGAGAGCGGGGAGCTGAACGCCTTCGGCGAGCGGGACCTGCGCGTCCTCTCGCTTTTCGCCTCGCAGGCGGCGCTCGCCATCGAATACGCGCGGCTCTACGAGAAGGAAAAAAAGCGTTCCGCCCAACTCGCCCTGATCAACGAGATCAGCAAAAAGATGGCGGAGTCGCTCGAGATCGACGAGCTGTTGCGCGAGGTCGTGCGCTCGATACAGAGCAGCTTCAACTATTATCATGTGATGGTGCTCGAGGTGGACCGCGCGCGGGGCGAGGTGGCGATGCGCGCCCAGGCGGGCGGCTTCGCCCGCGCCCCCGATGTCTACCGGCGCAGGCTCGGCCAGGGGATCGTCGGGCATGTGGCGGAAACCGGCTGTACCATCCTGGCCAATGATGTGACCAAAGAACCATATTACTTGGCGGCGCGCCCGGAGACCCGCTCCGAACTGTGCGTGCCGATCAAGATCGACGGCCAGGTCTGGGGGGTGATCAACGTCGAATCGCGCGACCTCAACGCCTTCGACGAAAACGACGTGATCATCCTGGAGACCATCTCCGACCAGCTGGCGCGCGCCGTGACCAACGCCCGCATCTATGCCGAGTGCAAGGAGGCTAAGGATTATCTCCAGAAGCTGGTCGAAAGCTCGAGCGACGCCATTACCACCACCGACATCCACGGACGCCTCACCTTCTGGAGCAAGGGGGCAGAAGAGATCTTCGGCTACAACGCCGAGGAGGCGCTGGGCAGACCGGCGCGCAGCTTCTACGCCGCCGGCGTGTCGGAGGCGCGCCGCGTCATGCAGATGCTCAAGCGCGAGGAGAAGATCAAAAACTGGGAGACCGAGTTCATCGGCAAGAACGGCCGGCGCATTCACGCCAGCCTCTCCGTCGCCCTGCTGCGCGACGAGGAGGGGAATCCGACCGGCACCCTCGGGATCATAAGGGACATCTCGCAGTTCAAAGAACTGCAGAGACAGTTGATCGAGGCCGAGCGGCTCGCCGCCGTGGGCCGGCTCTCGACGCAAATCGCGCACGAGATCCGAAATCCCCTCTCGTCGATCAAAATGAACATCCAGATCCTGGGGCGGCAGGGCCTGCCCGAACAGGCAAAGCAACACCTGGCCATAGCGGCATCCGAGGTAGAGAGGCTCGACCGAATCCTCCAGGAGATCTTCGATTATGTCAGGCCGCTCAAGCTGGAGCTTGTCCAGGAGGACCTCAATCAGGTGGCGGAACGCTCGCTCTCGGCCGTGCTGCCTCGCCTGGAAGAGAGCGGCATTTCGGTGGAAAAGCGCTATGCCGATCTGCCGAAAGTATGGCTCGACAGCCTCCGCCTCAGCCAGGCCCTGACCAATCTCTATATCAACGCGATAAACTCCATGCCGTGCGGAGGCCTGCTCAGGATAAGCACGAGCCGCGCGCGCCTCAAGAAGCGCGAGATGGCCAAGGTCGAAATCTCGGACAACGGCTACGGCATCAGCCGCGCGAATTTGAAAAACATATTCGAGCCCTTCTTCACCACGCGCAGCGACGGCATCGGGCTCGGCCTGACCATCGTTAAGAAGATCGTCGAGCAACACAACGGCGCGATTAACGTGCGCAGCCGCGAGGGGAAGGGGACCACCTTCAGCATTTATTTCCCGTTATGAAAAGGGTATTGGTGATAGACGACGACAAATCGATCTGCGAGACCCTGCGCCTGCACCTGGGGCAGCAGGGGATCGAGGTCGCCCTGGCCTCGACCGCGCGCGAGGGGCTGGAGCTGCTCGCTGCCGGCCCGAGCTGCGAGGCCTTGATCCTGGACATAAGGTTGCCCGATAAGGATGGCCTCAGCACCCTCGCCGACATCCGCAGGCTCGACAGCTCGATACCGGTCATCATCATTACCGCCTTTCACGACATGCCGACCACGGTGCGCGCCATGCAGGCCGGGGCCTTCGAGTACATTCGCAAGCCGATAGATATCGACGATCTCGATGGCGCTCTGCGCCGCGCTCTGAAAGCCCGCCGGCTCTCCAAGGGCCGCGACCATTATTTCACCGAGGTGTCGGAAAAGTACCGGATCGGCGATATCGTGGGCAAGAGCAAAAAGATGGTCGAGATCTTCAAGACCATCGGCATCGTCTCGCAGTCGAAGACCACGGTCCTGATCGAAGGCGAATCGGGCACGGGCAAAGAGCTGATCGCCCGCGCCATACATGAGTTCACCGATAAGAGCAAGCCTTTCGTCTCGGTAAACTGCGGAGCCATACCCGAGACCCTGCTGGAGACGGAGCTGTTCGGGCACGAGAAAGGGGCCTTCACCGGAGCGCTCTATCAGAAGCCGGGCAAATTCGAGCTGGCCGACGGCGGCACGCTGTTCCTGGACGAAATCGGCGACATGTCGCTAAACATGCAGGTCAAGCTGCTGCGCGTCATGCAGGAAAGGGAATTCGAGCGGGTGGGCGGAAAGGAGAAGATAAAAACCGATGTGCGCATCATAACCGCGACCAACAGGAACCTGGAGGAACTGGTGCAGCGCGGCGAGTTCCGCGAGGACCTCTATTATCGGCTTAAGGTCATCACGATAAGCGTCCCGCCGCTGCGCGAGCGGCGCGAGGACATCCCGCTGCTCGTCGATCACCTGGTCGGAAAGATCAACCTGGAAATGAACAAGAACATACGCCGCGTCTCGAAAGCGGCCATGCGGAAGCTGATAGAACACGAATGGAAGGGGAACATAAGGGAGCTTGAAAACGTCCTGCGCCGCGCCATCCTATTGGCGCGCGGCGATATCCTCTCGGACGAGCACCTGGAACTGGCCGCGCCCCTCCCCGAGCCGGAAACTAAAGAGCGAGACCAGAAGGTGCGCTCGCTCGACGATTTGGAGCGCGAGGAGATACTCAAGGCCCTGCACGCCGCGAAGGGAAATAAGAGCGAGACCTGCCGCATGCTCGGCATCTCATATCCCACGTTGCAACGCAAACTCAAGAAGTATAAGGTCTCGATTTAACGCGAGCGGCTTTAAATGAAGTGTGGGGCATCGACACGATGCCCTGTAAGCACTTTTGCGAGTTTTGGACCTGGCGGTTATAACAGCCGGGTTCGATGCGCGACGGGAAACTTGTTCCACCGGCGACGAGCTTCGCCACGATCGAAGAAGCCGAGAAAGTCAGCCGCAAACTGGCCCCTGCCTGAACAACAATGTCACTTCCTGGGATGGCGCGATTCAGTCAGAGGAATGCAAAAGAAGGAGAGAGTGCTCAGCCGCGAGCAAAACCTACGGTCGAAACCCTCACTGGCCTCCCGTCTACAAGATACGGCCTAAACCTCCACTGCCTCACGGCACTACCGACCAGACTAACAATATCAGGGCTTGTGTTTTGGGGAAACTTAACGTCAACGACCGTACCGTCCTCATTTATCGTAAGGAAGAATGAGAAAGGCCTGTTAGTTCGTATCTCAATATCTGGCAAGGTAGGCTCTACGGAGAGTGGCTTGAGTAGACTGAATGGAACAAAGTAGTGATTATCGGCCAGTCTGACTACCCTCGGTTGGAAATCGCCGTGCAACGCCTTAACCACTGCACCGTTCAGTCGTTCAGAGCCGCTCGCGATCTGACCTCCACGATACAAGATGCTGTTCTTCAGTATTCCCGCGATGGCCGTCTTGCCATCAACGCTTAAACTGATCTGAGTTCCAGGAGGCACTCTTCCGAAGACGAGCAGGTTCTTTTCATCTTGAGAAAGGCGTGTTACTTTCGTCTTTCCTGCCCCGACCTCGAGCCAGGAGAGCGGGACGGGTTTCACTGTTGGAAACATTAGAGAGCCTTCGCCGGGCACAATGAACGCACCTATTAAGGCTGGCTCACCTTCTCTGGCAACAGCGATGTTGATGGAATCTCCAGCTTTGAAGTTACTGCATTCGATCTCAAGAATGCCGTGTAACTCGAGTGGAACTTTCGGGAGATCGACCTTCCATTCGTGATGCTGTGCAGATAGCATCATGGTAAGTGCGAGTAAAAGGTACATGCTGGCCTCCTTTCTCTTCTACACTAACGGCGATTGACTAAACAAGGAAACAATCGACCGAAAAGGACATGGATACCGAGGTGTCGGTCTCGGACATGCATGTTCTGAAAATGCAGAGGGCAACTGAGCCGTCCACTCCAAAGCACCACCAGACTGAACTTATACAGATATCATCCCCGAAAATGTCAAGTAGCACGTCATAGGCCTCTGCGCGTTCATTGCCACAGACAAAGATCTCCAGTGCGATCAAACAAAAAAGAGCGAGAACGAGTCTACGCACGGATCACCCCCATTGACAAACAACTCCAACTATACCCTATGCAGGATCTTGACTTTAAGCCGAGCCCTCGTGCCCTGACACTATTTGACGCTTGCGGCCACTCTAGTACTACAGGCAGCGATGACTGTCAAGAAAAATTTTACCTGTTTAAGCCATTTCGCTGCTTAAACTGTAAGTTTTTGATTCGATTAAGATTAAAAAATTTGACGCGTTAGTCCTGCGAAGTTCTCCGAATTTTCTTGACACTATGCGTGTGCTATGGTATTCCTATCACGGTCAAATCGGGTGGGGGCACAGTTCAGGATAAAGCGGTCCGTCCTCTGCGAGCTTATTAAAAGCCCCGGCGAACGCAGATCTGAGGCCGACAAAGGGCGGCGCAAGCCTCCGTTCGTTGAGGCCAGGGGGAAGCGGGTGGTGCGCCCCGCGCCGTGGCCGCTCGGTTGCGCCATCGGAATCGCTGCCCCTGCGGCACAGGCGGGATTTTATCGTGGCAAAATTGCGCGACCGGCTGATGGACGAGTCGATGCCCGTGCCGTCATCGCCTGAGGCCGGCCCATTTGCGGGGCCAGAGATTTCCTGGAGTTGTTCGACCTGCAGTTCCTTCCGGCGCGCGAAGCAAGCTCGGTGATCAACAAGAAAGCGCCTTCGAGCGAGCGCCGGGCCGGGACGGTCGGCAGTGCCAGGAGTCGTCCCAATACGCGGAGAGGATAAGAAATGAAGAGAAAACAGGAAACTCAGGATGGGCGCGGTGCAGTGCTGAGCGCGCGGCGCCGCGCCGAGGCCCACCGCAGGCGCGCGCGCCCTTATCTACCTCAAAGATCCTCTGGTCTCAGAGAGTCGCGGCATCCTCTACGATTATGTCTTCGTTAGCGACACCTGCATCAACGATGGACCGACTTCGTCCCGTTTCATAGCGATAGATTATGATCCCCGAACGGAACGAGTCGAGGCGCCGGCCACTCGCAAGTTGGGCCTGGTCGAGCGCGGTAAATACCGTGGGGAAAAGGTCTGGGACTTCAAGGCGAAACCCGGAACAGCTCAGGAGGCGCAAATCAACGCCTGGGCCACGGCGGTCGATACCCTGGACCTGTTCCAGCAGTCGCTCACCCTCGGGCGCGAGGTCCCCTGGGCATTCGACGGGAGCCGACTGCGCATCCTGCCACACGCCGGTTACGAGGCGAACGCATTCTACAGCCGCCAGACGAGGGCGCTGCATTTCAGCTACTTTCGCGCGGGCGACGGAAGGCACGTCAAGACTTCCCTCAGCCATGACGTCGTAGCGCACGAAACGGCACATGCTATCCTCGATGGGCTCCGCCCCTTTTAACCTGGAGGCATACGATCCCGATACTCCGGCCTTTCACGAGTTCATCGGCGACCTCGCCGCGATGCTCTCCCTGTTCAGAACGCGCGGGGCCATGGAAGCTATCGTGAAATCACCCGAACGCGCCGAGACCTTTAGCCAGCTTATTTCCGATCTGGCCCCTCAAGTGGCGCAGGGCGTGTACGGCAATGCCGACCGCTCTTTCCTCCGGTCCGCGGATAATGATCTCAAGTACAGCGACGTGAGGGATGAACCTGAGGTTCACAGGCGAAGCCAGGTTTTGAGCGGATTCGCTTTCGACATGTTCGAGGAGGTCTTCAGGATTCGCCAGCAATGGGACCAAAAAGGCGGGAGCGGAAGCATGCCGCGTTTGGCCGACAGCCAGGACTACTTTCGCGAACTCGTAGTGACGGCGCGGCACATGGCCCGCATGTTCCTGCGCCCGCTCGACCTGCTCCCGCCGGGAAGCATACGGTTTCAGGAGTACGCGGCTATTATCCTCGACCTGGATAGAAGGTCCTTCCCGGACGACGCGCGCGGCTACCGGAAGGCCCTCGAAAGAACTATGCGGAAACGGGGAATCTTTCCCGCCGAATCTGAAAGAAGAATGGGCGCGGACGGAGGCTTCGACAATCGGGGCCTGATCGAACGAGACATAAATATGATTCGCAGTTCCCTGGTCGGCGCTTACCGCTTTCTCGATTCCAACCGCAGGTTCTTCCGTATCCCGGAGAATGTTGACTTGCGCGTCGTGGGGCTGGCAACGAACCGCCGTGAAGACGACCGGGGATTTCGCCCGCCTCCTGAGACCATCATCCAATATGCCTGGGACAAGCACATGAACATGTCAAAGTCGGTGAAAGCACAGGGCCTGGAGAGGTTGGTCCTCCACCCGGGCGGGACGGTAATGCTCGATGACAACGTAAACCTGCTGTAGAGGAGGAGGCAAATGGCCGCTAAGAAGATCAAGATCCGGGCCTACAACGTCCGCTTCGGAGATTGTATTCTTGTTTTCGTAGAGACATCGAAGGGAAAGAAACACATCCTGTTCGACTTCGGCAACGCGCCCGGCGGTTCCGGAGGAAGAAACGACGTCTTTCCTCAGGTGGCAGAGGACATCGAAAAGCAGACCGGAGGCACCATAGACCTGCCCGTCATGACCCACGAGCACCTGGACCACATGGAAGGATTTTTGAGCCAGCGGGAGGTCTTCAACCGGCTGAAAATCCATCACGTCTGGATGCCGATCATGAGCGCTCCCGACTACGCGAAAAAATCTCCCAACTCGAAATCGCAGAAACTGGCCCTGGAGTCGATGGCCTCGCTCGTCCAGCGCTGGAAAGCGGCGGGTCGGCTGGCCGCCCTGTCGGCTCCCATCCGTTCGCTGATCGACAACAATATCCTGGCTCTAACCAATAAGGAACGGATCGATTACGTTCGCGCGCTGGCCCGCAAAAAATCGAACCTCCATTATCTGTACCGGGGAGCCTCGCTGAAAGGTAAGCACAGCCTGGGGAGCGAGATCAAAATAGAGGTCCCCGCTCCGGAAAAAGATTCCAGCATATATTACGCGCGCAAGGGGAAACGATACTGGCTCGATGCGGCGGCACGGTTGGGCGACGAAACGTTCGGTTGGCCCGAGCGTGGGCGCGGCAGGCGAACCGGCGCGCCGAGGCACGTCGCCCCGGACGAGTTCGAGCGATTGAAGGATGAGGTTGCCGAGATGGATTGGAACGATATTCTGGCAATCGACAAGGCGGCCAATAACACGAGCCTGGTGGTCCGGCTCACGATCGGCGGAAAAGTTCTGCTTTTTTCCGGAGACGCGGAAGAAGAAAGCTGGGAGCAAATGAGGGCGCGAAAGCTTTTGGGCCCGGTCGATCTGCTGAAAGTGGCCCACCACGGCAGCATCAACGGCATGCCGTTCGAAGGGGGAAATTCGGTTGCGAAATTGCTGCTCAAAAAGGGGGCAAAACGAGCGCCCTGGTGAGCACCTGCCGCGGGGTGTACGGGAAGACCGACGAGACCGCGATCCCCAGCCAGCGGTTGATGCAATTGCTCGAGTCGAATTGTGCCAGGGTTTTCGATACTGAGCGCGACGCCGATCCGGGAAGGTTCGTCGAAATCGAGCTTTAGAAGGGCCGGGCCGCCGCGCGCGCTGCCGCTCTGATGGCGCTGCTGGTCACGGGCATCACCTCGGTTTTCTTTCTGATCGGAGCGTTTTTGCTCTATGCCCGGCACGGAACCTTCTCGTGAGACAAATTTAGAGCCTATCCTGAAATCGCTCGTAGTGAGGGCTTTAGCCCTTTTTAACCAACCAATTTAGGGTGTGGGGAGGGGTTGTAAGCTTGGCGGTCTTGAGGCTGAAGCTTAAGTCGATGGTGGCGCCGACTCCGGTCTCAGCTTACCTGCATTCGGCCGCGATGGTCGCTGCAGGCGTCTTTCTTGTACAGAGGACCTATCCGCTTCTATCGAGAAGCGAGCTGCTGCTCGATGCGCTTGTCATAATCGGCTTTGCCTCGATAGCGGTTGGCAGCGTCCTGGCGCTGACGCGCGACATGCTGAAGCAGGTGCTCGCTTACTCCACGATCGCTCAATACGGCTACGTCCTTCTTATGCTCGGACTCGGAGGAGGTTCGGGGCCAGCCGGCTCTGCCTTTTACGTCATTGCACATGCCCTGGTAAAAAGCGCTCTGTTCATGACGGCGGGCGCTGTAAGCCAAGTTACCGGGGAAGATCGCCTCTCGCGCCTGGGCGGGCTGGCAAGCTCTTTACCTTTGATAGCAGTTGTGAGTGGAATAGCAGCAGCGGGCCTCGCCGGCTTGCCGCTGACCATCGGGTTTTTCAAGGATGAGCTGCTGTTCAAAGTGGCCCTGGAGCGGGGTTGGTCCTTTGCCGCGCTTGCCGCCGTGGGCGTCGCGCTTACCTTTGCCTATAGCTGGCGGTTCTGGAGCGGCATCTTCCTGGGGGCCGAGAAGAGGAGAGCAGGCCGGGCTCCTGTTCGGCTGGTCATGCCGATTGCAGCTCTTGGCCTGTTAGCCTTTGCGGGCGGGCTCGTCGCTGGACCATTCGCGAGGCTGAGCGAGGCGGCAGGCGCGGTGATCTCGGGGGCGAGCGCAAGCATTAGGCCGGCCTACCAACTTGATTTGCGACCCGAGAACCTGCTTGCGGTTTCGAGCTACGCGCTGGCCCTGCTCATCTTGATCGCGGCTCCCCTCTGGAGGGAGGCGGCACAGAAACTTGCCGCGAGCGGAGAACGATTCGGGCCGGAAAGGTGGTGTGCAGCCGGCCTGGCGGGCCTCAGGCGCCTCTCCGAGCGGCTTCACACGATCTCTGACTCTTAGCCTGATTCTTGTTCTGGCGGCAGCTGCCGGCGTTGCAATAGCGCTGCTCCGGGACCATTTGACCATGGTGGTAGCTCTGTCGAGCATCAGCTATATCCAGGCTGTGCTTTTCGCTTTACTTGGCAGCCCGGACGTCGCTCTGGTGGCCGTGCTGATTGGAACAACTTTCACTCTTCTATTCCTGGCCCTTCTCGACAAGTTCCCGAGCGATGTGCTGGAGCGGATGGCGGGGCTCAGAGGCAGCCGGCGGCGCGACGCTCTTGTCGGGTTGATTGCGGCAGCATTTGCTTTCGTTGTGGTCTGGGGCGCGCTATCGATGCCATACGGAAAGAGCGTGGCGTCAGAACAGATTCGCCTGACGCCGGCGGCGCATGCCGACGACGTCGTGACCGCCATCCTGGCCGACTTCCGCGGCCTGGACACTCTGGGCGAGGCTACGGCGATCGCGGTTGCCCTGCTCGGCATCGCAACGCTGCTCAACTGGAGGAGGCCCAGGAAATGACCATACTGGTAGAGACGATTGCCCGACTCCTGCTGCTTCCGGCGTTCGTGACCGCAGTCGCGGTCCTGGTCAAAGGGTACGCCGAAACCGGAGACGGATTCAGCGCCGGGCTGATCGCAGCGATTGCGGTCCTGCTCCAGCACGTAGTTTTCGGCTATCGCTATGTAGAGGATTTGCTGCCGATTCATCTGGCCAGGGCCGTGGCTTTAATCGGCCTGCTGCTGATGCTCCTGGTGGCCTTTCTCCCGCTTCTCTTCGCTCGGCCGCTGCTGACTCATCAGCCGGCTCCTGACCGGTTTCCTCTCACATTATCGGCCGCGCAGCTTACCTGAAGGGTGAGCAGATGAGAACTCCCGGCGCTATAGATGAATCACAGCGCCTGAATCCCAAGGGCACATCTGAGCAGAGCTAGCCTAAACCAAACTATGCCGCCGCGCATAACTTGCCAGCCCGGGCCGGTCGGGACTGCAACATTTCGAACAGCGGGCCGTCCTAAAGGGAGACCCGCGCATGTGAAAGGCTGAGTTGGAGGTGTTGAGGACAATGAAAAATAAAATCATCATAGGCGCTTCTCTTCTGGGGGCTTTCCTGGCCGGCGGCCTGATCGTTGGATACGTCAAGCCGGATAGAAGCGACCTCCCGGCGGCGGATTGGGCAGTGACCGGTCCGGCCGTAAGCCCTGGCATGCCCATCCTTTTCGGCTGCGATGATGGGATGGTCGCAGTGACCCCCATAGTCCAGGGCGGGCGCTCCCGCGTCCAGATTAATTGTGTGCACGATGGGATTTTGCCCGCCGGAGCCGGAAATGCGATCCCCCAAGCCAGGTTCGCGAACGAGACGGTGCGAGTTGAGCCTGTGCAGAGAGTGGTGGAGCGGAGGGTCGTGCGCGAGAGCCCGCGAGTTCGCCGGCGTCGCCCGTGGGAACGTGAGGTCCTGATCGTTGCCGGAAGCGCCGGCGCCGGAACGGCAATCGGCGCTGTGGCTGGCGGCAAGAAGGGCGCGGCAATCGGAGCGGTAGCAGGCGGGGTGGCCGGCCTGGTCTACGACCTTGCCACTCGCAACCGGTAATATCCTCGGATATCCGCATCGAGTTTACGGTGGCGCGCCGTGTAGCTGCACGGCGCGCCGCCATGCCCAGGGAGGAATGTATGCGTGCCGGGAAATTTCTATCGTTAGCTCTTCTCTTGATCTCATCGATATTGCTGACGGCGTGCCCCCAGCGCACCCGGGTCGCCGAAATCGTGAGCGATCCGGGGCGCTTCCACAACAAAGAGGTGACCATCGCAGGCCGGGTCTCCCATTCCTACGGGGCCCTCGGTCAGGGGATCTACGAGGTTGATGACGGAACCGGCCGGCTTTGGGTGCTCGCCGAGAGACGTGGGGTTCCCAGCCGGGACGCGCTGGTGATGGTAACCGGCCGCGTCATACCCGGGCTGACCTTCGGCGGCCGCAATTACGCCACGGTGCTGCGCGAGACGCGCCGCAAACATCCGAGCAATAATTGAAAGCAGAAGCTGGAAGTTAGGAGCTAGAGCGGCTTTCAAATGAATGTGGGGAAGGGATGCGGCCAATTTAGCCCCATGGTCGTCTCCTTCCTCTGGAGAGACAACCCACCTCACCTCCAATCCACTTCGGGTACTTTTTTCATTTGAGGCAACGATACCATTTCGAGTACATTTTATGAGGCAATTCGGCCAGGGTATTTGCGGTAGGAGGTGGGGAGCAATGGAAATAGAGAAAAGGCAAGTCGAGCTTGCGCCCCTGCTGCCGTAAACCTCATATAACAGGAGAGAAAGATAATGAATAGAAAGCTGACGATCCTGCTCTGGGTTATTCTGATTGCTTCTTTTTCTTTTGCGGTTTTCGGGCGGCAGGAACGGGAGGCAGGTGAAGAAGAGCAGCGCGCTGCCGCCGCAAGCTTCATCGATTCGATCAAATCGGCAAAGATTATCGAGTTGAACTTCATCTGGGACCGGAATTCGCCGCTGCTCCCTCTCAACCCACCCTTTTCCATCGGCCTGCACACCAGCCACAGGCAGACTGCCGGTGTCATACCGGGCGGGATCGCCTTTGCCGCTGATATGATGTTCTTCAGCGGACAACACGGCGCGCCGTCGATCGACGCGCTCGGACATATTTCGAACAACGCGAAGCTGTTCGGCGGGCTCGACGCCTACGCCAGCGAGGGGGCAGGTGGCCTGCTCGCTCTCGGCATCGAGACCTACCCCGGGGATAAGCTGGTGAACAGAGGCGTGCTGCTCGACGTGGCCCGCTTCAAAGGGGTCGAGGTCCTTGAACCGGGCCTGGAGATCACTGCCCAGGACCTGGAAGCCACGGCTAAAGCGCAGGGCGTAGAGGTGCGCGCGGGAGATTCGGTGCTGATCAGAACCGGGTTCGGCAAATACTTCAATGCGGACCGGGCGAAATATATGGGCCCGCGCCCGGGACCGGGCGAGAGCGCAGCCCGCTGGCTGGCGGCCAGGCGGATTTTCTTGACCGGGTGCGATCAGTTGACCTACGAGGTGTTCCCCGCTCAGGGCACGTCGTTTCCTGTACACAGAATCTTGATCGCGGATCACGGAATATATATAGTTGAAAACCTGAACCTGGAAGAGCTGTCGAGGGCGCTGGCGGAGCGAGGGGTTTATCAGTTCGTGCTGGTGCTCAATCCGCCGAGGCTGAAGGGGGCAACCGGCGCGCCTCTGAACGCCTTCGCCTTAATTCCGTAAACTGAGCCGATAGCCAAGAGGCAATTGGCTCAGCGCCCGTTGGCTATTGGCCGCGATACAGGAGGTCACATATGGCAACGGTGAGGCTGATCTCGGAGGAGGAGGCCACCGGCGCGATCAAGGAGTATTTCGATGCGGTCAAGGAACGATACAATATGAGCTGGGTGCCGAATTTGAGCCGCGCCATGGCCTACCGGATGGATTTGTCTGCGCCGCGCTCGCGCGCCTATGCGCGCATCCTGGTCCCGGGAAAAATAGGTCGCGCTATGAAAGAGATGATTGCGGTGGCGGTATCCGCGGTCAACGCCTGCGACTATTGAATCAACGCCCATACTGCTTCAGGGATGAAGCAGGGGGGAGCGGCGGCTGAGGATGAGACCTGGGTCGAATTAGCCTTTGCCATCTTAGCCGTCCATTCTACCAACCGGTTCGCTGACGGATTAATGCTCCCGCCCGATTTTCAAGATGAGCGGGCAAACGTCAGGCCCTATCTGCCTTTAATTTCGGAACCCGAGGCGGACGATCGGGTCAAAGAGGTCTACCAGGAGATCAAAGGCTTTTATCAAATGGACCGGGTGCCCAACGTTTACCGGGCAATGGCCCTCAATCCGGGCTACCTCTCCGACATATGGGCCTTCAACAAGCTCGCCTTCCAGGATGCCAAGTTGAGCAGGAGAGACAAGGAGCTTGTAGCGCTGGCCGTTTCGGCCGCTGCCTACTCTCCGTATGGCCTCGACTTCCATATGCGGGAAGTGCGCAGGCTGGGCGCAGACGATGGGATGATCTACGAGGTTATGGCGATCGTTCACCAGTTTTCCGGGCTGACCAAGTTCGCCGATTGCCTCCAGCTCGAACCGGATATGCTGCCGAGAAAATTATGAGTTTCAGGAGCCAGAAGCTAGGAGTTAGGAGCTAGAATAAAGGCTGTGAGATGGAAGGCGGGAAGCTTGAGGGGAATAGGACTTCTATGCTTCTGTCACTCATTGCTGCACCACCACCCCGGTAGCTTTCTCGAGATTAATATTCTAGCTCCTAACTTCTAGCTCCTGGCTTCTTTTCTTTTATGGAAATATTATCTTTACCTTTCACCAGCTTTATGCTTATGATAGCCGTGCCCTGGGCGATCATCCTGTTCCAGCTTTATTATTGCTGGAGGATTTACAAGAGGAGCAGGAGGACCGAAAGGAAGTAATCATGCCGGCCATGGGAGTGGCGATTTTTTCCGGCTATCTGGCGCTGATGTTCCTCATCGGGGCCATCTGCTATCGCTATCAGAAGAACATGGAGAGCTTCTGGGTGGCCGGGCGCAGGGTAGGCCTTCCCATTATGATTATGGTGATGATGGCTTCGGTGATGCACGGCGGAACCATACTGAGCGGCGTGGCCCTGGCCGCAAATTTCGGCGGCGTGGCGATCCTACCCTTTGCCAGCGCGGCGCTCGGCACCCTGATCGTTCTGGTCATATTTGCGGAAAAGCTTCGGCTGATGGCCGGCTACACCCTTGCCGATTACATGGGCGAGCGCTTCGACAGCCGCCTTCTCAGAGGATATTCGGCGGTAGTCGTCGCCCTCTCCTGCATAATTTATCTAATCGCCCAGGTGCGCGTCATGGGCTTCGTGCTCGAGCAACTGCTCGGCGTATCTTTCGCAACCGCCCTATTCCTGGGCATCGCGATCTTCGTCTTCTATGTTACCTTCGGCGGGTTTCTAGCGGTGGTCTGGACCGACGTCGCTCAGTTCTGGTTCATGTGGCTGGGGCTGCTGGTCCTGCTTCCTGGGGTTGAACGCCTGGTCGGGGACTGGAGCGACGTCATTGCCAGAGTTGAACAGATAGCGCCGGGCTGGACCTCGCCCACCGGCGTGAGCTGGTCCTGGACGTATTGGGTCTCCTGGAACCTGGTCTGGCTCGTAGCCTACGCCACGAGAGTGGAACTGGTAACTAAGATCTTCGCAGCCAGGGATGCAAACGTCGCCAGGTTCGCCCTGCCGGTAAATTTCGCCATGGTGGTTATTTTTCTCTTATACGGCAATTTTTACCTGGGAGCGGCAGCGCGGGTGCTGGTGTGGGATAAGATTTCCAACCCCGACCAGGCCTTCCCGGCTCTGGTTTCGATGGCGGTCGGCCCGTTTCTCGCCGCCGTGGCGCTCACCGGCATCGTCAGCGCCGCCATGTCTACGACCAGCTCGCTCCTGATAATTGCCGGGGCGAGCATCGCCCACGATCTCATGCGCAAATGCTACTACGAGCCGCGCGGCGTCTTCAAAAGCGAGAAGTTTTATCTGCGCACATCGCGCCTGGTTATCCTGGTCGTCGGCGCCGTCGCCTACCTCGGCGCGCTGCGCACGCCGAAACTAATCCTGGTTCTGGTCTCATATGCCGTGGCTTTTCTGGGAGTTACTTTCTTCTTCCCCTTGCTTTTCGGCTTGACCTCCAAAAGTATAAGCCGGGAGGCGGCCACCGCCTCGGCGGTCGGCGGGTCGGCGGCCACCGCGCTCTGGATGGTCCTGGATTTGGTCAAGATACCATGGGCTGCCGAGATACATCCGGTAGTGCCGGGACTGGCAGTCGCGCTGCTCTTGATCACGACGGTATCGCGCTTTACCCGCCCGGTGCCGGAAAGGTGTCTGGCCCGGTTCTTCGCGGTTGCCGAAAGAAGCTGGGGAGCCATGAACGGTAGATCGTGAATCGTAAGTCGAACTGCTCACGATTCACGATTTAGGGGTTGCAGGCGCGTCGCTTGTTTAAACACTGGAGGGATACATGGGGAGGAAAAATTCGTACCGGGCTCTGCCCGGATATCTAGTGCTTTTCTTGATCGCATTGGCTTCTGCTGGGCATGCCCAGACGATCACTGCGACGATCGAGGGCAAGGTCTTCGATACCACCGGGGCGGTTCTGCCCGGCGCCACGGTAATCGCTACCAACTCGAGCACCGGGCTCTCGCGCTCCGATATCACCGGGCAGGACGGAAGCTATCGCATCGCGCTGCTGCCGGTTGGAGACTACGCTCTGGCGGCGGAGCTTGCTGGGTTCAAGCGCGAGGTCAGAAAGGTCACCCTGCAGGTCGGTCAGGCGGCTACGGTCGATTTCACCCTTTCGGTAGGCGAAATAAGCGAGCAGGTGGTGGTGGAGGCGAGCGAGGCGCTGGTCGAGCCGACCCGCACCGCGGTGAGCAGCGTGATCGTTCAGCAGCAGATAGATGCCCTGCCGGTCAACGGCCGCCAGTTCATCGACTTCACGCTCCTCTCGCCCGGCGTGACCATAGGCGAGACCACTTCGGGAAGCACCGACGTGATCGTCGAGCCGGTCACCAAGCTCTCCTTCGGCGGCCAGAACATTCACTACAACTTCGTGGCGATCGACGGCGCCGATAACATGTCCACCGCCTCGGGCATTCACAAGACCACCCCCTCGCAGGAAGCGGTGCGCGAGTTCCAGGTGATCAACAGCAGTTACAGCGCGGAGTTCGGCCGCGCCGTGGGCGGCATCGTCAACATCGTCACAAAGAGCGGCACCAACGAGTGGCACGGTTCGGTCTACGAGTTCTTCCGCAACGATGCCCTCGACGCCAGGAGCATTCTCTCGACGCCGGGATTGACCAAGCTCCAGCAGAACCAGTTCGGCTTCACCGCCGGCGGACCCCTGGCCAGGGATAGAACCTTTTTCTTCGGCAACTACGAGGGGCAGCGCCGGCGCGAGTCCCCCTTCTATAATACCGCGCTGCTCGAAAACATCGGACGGATCAATGCGGCGAAAGTGCGCTTCGGCCTGCCGCCGGAAAACCTCAATGTGACCAGGGTGGCAAACACCGATAACTTTCTGGTCAAGCTCGACCAGACGGTGACGCCGGACCATCTGCTCACGGGCCGATATTTCTTCAACGACGGGCGGTTCACCAATCAATCGCCGCTCAACGACGGCTTCGACAGCCCTTCTACCTTCAGGAATAACCTGTTCCGCGACCAGTCGCTCGTGGTCAACCTGACCTCGACCTTCTCGCCCAAGTTCCTCAACACGCTGCGCGGCCAGTTCGCGCGCCGGACTTTCGACTTTCCGGCGATCACCACACAGCCGCATCTGGAGATAGCCAACACCTTCACCACTGGGGTCAACCGCGGCAACCCCGATTTCTACCGCGAGAGCCGGTTCGAGCTGGTCGATAGCGTCAGCCTGACGCGCGGGCGGCATATCATCCAGTTCGGCGGCAACTTCAACTTCGTCCGGAGCCGCGAATCGTTCCCGCTGTTTGCCCCCTTCGAGGCGACCTTCGCTTCGGTGGACGACTACATAAATGGCCGGCCGTTTGTGATCTTCTTCGAGAAGTTCGACTTCGCCGCCACCGGCCTCGACCCGGCCATCTTCCAGGGGAGGGGATTCCCGGATGCGATTCGCGACCAGGCGAGCACTGAGGTCGATCATACCTACAACGGCCTGTTCGTTCAGGACAAGTGGCGGGCCACGGACAAGCTCACCCTGAACTTCGGCCTGCGCTACGAATGGGAGACCTGGCCGAGCGAGTGGCTCGACGATGACCTGAACAATTTCGATCCCCGCTTCGGCTTCGCCTACAACGTCGGGACCGCGGCCAACCTGGTGATTCGCGGCGGCTTCGGCATCTTTCACGGCATCATCCCCGCGCCGTTGATCCTCTGCCAGGAGCCATCGTGCGGCGGCAGCGGGCCCTTCCCGGGAAGGGAAGAGAAGCAAAACAGGCTGAACGCCCGCACCAGGCTCTTCGCCTTCGCCAGCATACCGCCGGTAATGCAGGCGGCGTTCAACCAGCTGATGACAAAGGGAACCTTTCCAGTAGTCACCACCCCGTTTGACTTTTTAGCCGAGGCGGTAATCGTGCGCTTCGCGCGCGACCATCAGAACCCTTACGCCATTCAGGCCAGCTTCGGCCTGGAGTTCGAGCCGGTGCGAGACCTGCTGATCAACGCCAGCTACCTGCGCGTCAAGGGGATTCACCTCGGCAGCTTCTTCAACGTCAACCAGCCGGAGCCGAGCGGCAAGCTGCCGAGCGGGAAGGACGATTTCGCCTTGCTGCGCTTCGACCGCTTCAACTCGGTGCCCGGGGTGCGCAATCCGAACTTCGCCGTCTATTTCGAGGCTGATTCTCGCTGGCGCTCGGTCTTCGACGGCTTCCTGTTCAACGCCAACCGGCGCTTCGCCCGTCACTTCGGCTTCGGCCTGAGCTACACCTGGTCGAAGACCATCGACGATGGGCCGAACCCGAGCTTCGTGCTCATCCCCGAGAACAGCAAGCGTTTCGATCTGGAGCGTGCCCTCTCGGCAGACCACGTCGCGCACCGCTTCGTGCTCAACACCACGATCGCCGGGCCAACTGCTCTTCATCCCGCGGTGAACGGATTTCAGTTGGGTTTGATAATAAGCGCGCAGTCGCCTCATTTCTTCACCAAATTCGCGGGCTTCGACGCCAACGGCGACGTCTTCTCCCTGAACGACCGGGTGGGCCTCGAGGCGAGAAATACTTTCAAGGGGGACTCCTTCGTTAGCTTCGACCTGCGGGTCTCGCGCGCCTTCAATTTAAGCGACCGCGTGAAGGGGGAATTCATTGCGGAGGCCTTTAACTTGTTCAATACGCTTAATGTCAGGTTCTTCAATACGGTGTACGGCGATTCGATCTTCAACCCGCCGGGCACGCCCGGCACTTTCCGAGACGGCGCGCGCAACCCGGCCTTCGGCACGCCGCGCGCCATCAACAACCCGAGGCAGATCCAATTCGCGCTGCGCTTTTCGTTTTAACATTAACCGCAGAGCGCGCGGAGGCATTGTTTTCTCCGCGCGCTCTACTGGGCGTTGAATCGTGAGTTCTGAAAAGCTGCTCGCAGTTGGCGGAATTGCCCTGGTCCTGGCCGGGATGATTTTCGGCGAGGCCTTCGCCGTTTTTATCCTGCACCAGAACGCCGCGCGCATGGGCGGCGCGCTGCTCTCGGCGGCCCAGGCGGTTGCCGCACAGGACTCGGACCTGGCGCAGCGCCATACGGCTGAAATCGGCCGCTTTCTGGAAAACCACGCCACAAAAGTCGATGCCCATGTACACGTCATCGACTTCGGCTATCTCGCCATGTTGCTTGCTCTCGTGCAGCCCTTCGTCGCGCTGGGCGAGCGGAGCAAACGGCGCCTGGCCCTGCTCTTTCTGACGGGCGCGCTACTGCTCCCGGTCTCGGTCTTTCTCATATACTACGTTGGATTGAGCTACAGCCCGTTTAGCTCGATCGGCTGGGCGAGCATCTCCGCCGATTTCGGTGGGCTGCTGGTTATCATCGCCTGCGCGGGGGAGCTGACGGGACTCCTGCGCTATCTCAAAACGAGGCAGATAAGCGCTGCGGGGAGTGGTCTATTAAAAGGGGGTGGCGGGGCGGGCCGGCTGCTCCTGGCCGGCGGAGCACTGCTCGCGCTGGCCGGGTTCCTCCACGGAGCTTACTATGCGGCATTGCATCTCGACGGGCACGAGGCGAGCGAGGTGGCGCTGCTCCGCGCCTTAATAGACGGCGCGGCGGCGAACAACCTGAGGGCGGCGGCCGGTGCCGCCGGGGAATACCAGGCGTTGCAGCAAGAGAAAGCCGTTGCCATCGCGGCCCACTCGCACATCATAGAATTCGGCCTGCTGGCCATGATGCTGGCGCTACTCCAGCAGCATGTCATGCTGAGCGAGCGCTGGAAGCGTCGCTGGGCGGCGATTATGCTGCTCGGCTCGGCGCTCCTGCCGGTTTTCGTCCTGCTGGAAACGCGCCTGGGGATGATCGCCGCGGGAGTCGCGGATGCCGGCGGGCTGCTGGTGATACTGTCGCTCGCCGCGATGCTCCACGGCCTGGTCCGATCGCCCGCGAAGGCGGTTGCTGAGAGCGGAGGGGTGAAATGAATGGATCGAGCAAGTTGCTGGTGATCGGCGGGCTGGCGCTCGCCCTCTGGGGCATGGGCTACGGCCTTTACTATGCGCTCTTCGATGAACATCAGACTCTGGAGCTGATGGGGGATTCGCTCGGGGCGGCATTTTCAGGCGCGGCCGAGCGGAGGATGCCCGAGGCGCATCGGTCGCTCGACCGGTACGCGCTGGCCAGGTTCGAGTACGTGCGCGAGGTGGACGTGCACTCGCACTGGACGGCGCTGGCGATGCTCATGATCGTGCTCGGGGTCGCTTTCCATCGGCTGAACTTCCAGGGCCGCATCGCCAATTATCTGGCAGTAGCGCTGCTCCTCGGCTCGGCCACCTTCCCGTTAGGCGTAATCCTCCAAACCATAAATCGCGGCGCTTTCCCCAAGCTGCTCGCAGCTGTCGGCTCGGCCCTGCTCATCGTGGCCCTCGGCCTGGTTGCCCTGAGCTTTGCCCGAGGCGGCACAGGCAGGATGCGAGGGCCGGGAATCGAGGGGGAAGAGCAGTGAATCGAGAAGCCGAATGTTAACTTCTTCTGCCTCTTCGCTTTGATAGAGGGCGGCTAGGGGTAACTGTGGCGCGCGTGTCGTTTGCAGCGCCAGGACTAGAACAGCATTGCGGTTTTTATCATACCGGCAGTCGTGGATAAAGACTGTGTGCCGGGAAAAATTGCTCGAGATTCAAAGGATTATGCAAAAGGCGTCCTAGCCGTGCCGGGCCGCCTCGCGGACAAGGACCTCTGGATGCGGAAGTCCCCGCGCCGGGCCGCCGCACCGGGGACATCGGGCCGACTGCCACTCATCCTCACCCCCTTCCCAAGGCCGTGTCCAGGTTCAAAGAGCCTTAGTATACACTTCTAGTGAGTTATCCTTCCCCGAGAGAGAATGATGTTGCTGCTCTTTGGGCCCGGTTCAGTCCAAGCTATAAATACCTGTCCTAAATGGCCGGCAGCCACGACAGGGTAAGAAATCGCTTTCCGGTTGCCAGGAACAGGCATAGGCTGCGACACATCTCCAGCTTCACCGATTTCGACCAGGTAGGCACCCGTGGGACTCCAACCTTCCTTTTTCACCGGGTCACGTCCTTGGAAGACCAGCATTACTCTGCCATTATCTGAGATCGAAAGTGAGGGGCGGTTAGCGTCCAGAATATTGCCGGAGGCCAACACGGGAGGCGCGAAGGTCTTGGCATCATCATCTGACCACGATAACCTGATGACTGCATTGCCGTTGTCCCCTTTAGTATGCCAGGCTATATACAGCCTGCTTCCCTTCCGCACCATGGTCGGACCGGAGTGTGGACAACCCTGAACTTCCCAGTTGTCCTCGGCTACGCGGACCGGCGGTCCGAATTTTTCTCCCCTATCATATGAGGCGCTCACAACCATATCCCGGATGTTGCCATCGAAGACCTTTCGCCACGCCACGAAGACTTCACCCTTGTTCCCGAAAGCTAAGCTAGGCCGGCAGCAGGGGCAGGCGCTGGCAGCTACTCTGATTTTTTTTCCGAACGTAGCTCCTCGGTCGGTAGATTTCAGAAGGTACACGGTGGACGTCCAGGGTGGATCTGACTGACGGTCACTGCCCTCGAGCCATACAGCATAAAGATGCCCGTTCGGCGCCGCTGCCAGATATGGGAAGGAGCTGCCCGATGCCTCGTTTAGGAGGATAGATTTTTCAAACTTACGACCAAAACTCAACGAGCGGGCGAACATCAAGTTCATACCACCTTCTGGGGAGCTTTGTTCCCACAGCGCATAAACCTCCGTCGTGCCGAGAGCAAGGCTGGGACTGTTCTCCCCATGAGAGTTGACGTCGGCTCCCTTCCTGCCAATAGGAACTGGCGGGGCAAATGTGTCTCCGCCATCATGTGAAATGAACAAACCTAGTTGCGACCGGTCCTCCGCCTCGTAGACCGCCAGCATATAGATTGCCCCCGAAGCGCGCGGCGCCAGTTTGGGATCCTGAGATGATAAGACTCCAGCTTCAGCTAACACCGCTCGCGGTTCGGGCTCGAACCGACAATTGACAGCGCGCCCATACGTATTCGCGTCTCTCGGCCCACCTCCGTTTCCGTCGTTTGGTCGAACCCAGGACTTAACGGGCGGGTAAAGGGAGACGAACGCCCAGATGCCAATCGCCAGCAGGATAACTATAAAAATCGCTTTGCTCCTCTGTTTCATTTCCTTTCCCCTGTAAGCAATCCCCAAGCTCATAGTGCACAATGTCCTAGAATACAAGCCGGATCACCAACTGCGTGCGCCTGGGATTAAAAGCCGACAGCGCGCGGCCGAAGTTCGGAGAACTTAATACGCTCTCCACCTCATTAAAGTTGGTCGTGTTAAACAGATTGAACATCTCGCCTCTGATTTGGATTTTCATCTTATCGGTTACGGTTATCTCTTTTGAGACGGAAAGGTTCCATTCGAGCAGGCTATCGCCGCGCTCCGTGTTTCTGCCCAGAGTTCCCAGGCTACCCGGGGTCGGGATGAGCTGGCTACGAATTGCCCTATCTGCCAGGCGTACTGGAGAATCGGAAGACGGTCTGCGAACCAGCGTTCCCGGCAGATCGTTTATTCGGTTGTTATCGGTCCCTGACAGATTATTCGTACCGCTGTAAAGCGTGAATGGGCGGCCCGACTGAAGCGTGGTGATTCCGGAAACAGTCCATCCTCCGGCCCAGCGATTTGTTCGGAAAAACGGGATGCGATAGATGTAGCTTATGGTCAAAACGTGGGGGATATCAAAATCCGAAACCGCGCGATCGAGACTGAGGTTATTCTCATCGAGCGGAAGCAGGTTCCTATCCAACCTTTGATTTGAGTTGGGGATCTCGGAGACGTCGTCTATGAAACGAGAATAGGTATAGGCGCTGCGGACAAGCGAGCCGTTGTTAAGTCGCAGGGTCAACCCGACCTGCAGGGCGTGATAGCTTGATGAGGCCGAGGTCTCCAGCCTGTTTACAACCCCGACCGTAGGATCAGGTCTTTCAGATTGCGGCAGATTGTCGCCCCCGTTGGGGCGTCGAGCCCGGGACAGTTTCTTTCCCAGAGTGCCGACGTAAGAAACCGTGAGAGTCGATTGCGGGTTCCAAAGCTCCCTTTCCATTGCTAGCGTTATGTGCTGTGCATAAGGGGTCCGGGTGTTAGGGTCTGGTACAACCAGACCGGTGGGGATGCTTTTTCTAGCTCGATCCAACAGGTTAGGCAATTGCGGGCGAAAGGCGGATAGGTTCTCAACCAGAGGGGGGTTGAATCGAGCCAGGCCCACGAAGGCCATCTCAACGGTGTTATAAAAGATGCCGTAACCTCCACGTATTACCGTCCCTGGCAGCGCCGACCAGGCGAAGCCGAAGCGGGGCGCGAAATTGTTATGGTCGCCTTTGAAGAGAAATACATCCTCTATCCGCCCTTTCGCTTCGGCGGGAGCGGTGTTCAGCTCGTAGCGCAAGCCGAAATTCAACGTCAGGTTGCGGGCAACCTTCCAGTCATCCTGGATGTAAGTATGCCATTCTGTCCGGCGCAGGCCGATCATCGGGTTCCCGAAGTTGCGGTTGTAGGAAAGAGGTTGCCCGGACAGGAAGGCATCGATGTTGGGAAAGAAAATCTGTCCCCGAAATCCATTATTGATCGTACCGCCATTGATCTGTATGCGGCGAACCGAGGAGCCAAACTTGATTAAGTGCCGGCTCCTGCTCCAGGAAATGTCATCGCTTGCTTGAAAAGTGTTCTGAAAGTTCCGTCTGCCTAAAAACGACAGCGGACCCCCCAGGCTCAGTCCCGGCACGATCAGAAATCCGATCTCACCGTTTACTTTCGGATCTCCCAGAAAGACGGGATCCAGGAATATGTCTTCCTCGGTTTGACGGTGGTAGCCGAAGCGCAGCTCGTTCAGCAAAGCCGGGCTGATCGCATAGTTATAGTGGATCGCGGCGCTGCGAGTCTGGTTGTGTATCTCCACGCGGCTGGCCACCGTATTGCCGATACCGTCGGTATCTCTCCGCGAATCCGTATAGTTGGTCCGCAACATCAACGTCTGATTATCAGCCGGCGATACGTCTACCCGGATCAGGTATGTGTTCTGATTGACGACGGCCGGCAAGCCTGTAGTAAAAATGCGGGATCCGCTAGGGGACCTTGGGTAGAGGTCTACCAGAGGGCGCACTGCCGGAGCGGCTCTGGCCCGCTCTTCGCCGGTCAAGGTTTGAAAGGTCCGAAGATCAGTACCCCGGGCGCGGAAGAATTCGTAGTTGCCGAAGAAATAGGCCTTGCGCTTTTTAATCGGACCGCCTGATGTGAAACCCGCGAGATTGGACCGCCGTGAGGTTTTCTCGGTCTCAAATGGGTTCCTGGCCGAAAGGGCGGAATTGTTATGGTATTCGTAAAGGCTCCCATGAAATTCGTTGGTGCCCGACTTGCTCACCAGGTTCACTATCGCGCCAGAATTTCGCCCGTATTCGGCCTTGTGGTTGTGCGTGATGATTTCGAAGCTCTGTATAGCTTCCTGGCTTATCAACTGCTCGGTCTCAGCGCGTCCGGCTATGAACCCGGTGTTGGCGTCATTGGTCTCCACCGAATCGATCAGGTAGTTATTGTTGCGCGGCCGTTGGCCGCTCGCTGCGAAAGGCCGGTGCGCTAGGGTCGAAAGAGCAACTCCAGGCGCCGTCCTGGCCTGGGCATAGAAGTTTCTCCCCTGATCTCCAGCCTGCACAGGAAGATCGTTCATCTCTTCGTTACTGAAACTCCGCGAGTGCCTGGAGTCGTCAAGTTGCAGGGCGCTAGGGGCCTGACCTATAACCTCTATGTGCGTCTCCAGTCCTGAAATCTTCAGTTGGATTTCCAGATTCACTCTATCGCCGACTCTCAGTTCCAGGTTGTCGCTTTGATACGGCTCGAACCCAGCCTTAATAACTTCCACCCGATAGGTGCCCGGCTCAAGCCCAGGCTGATGGAAGGCCCCATGCGAATCGGTGATTAAAGTACGCTTTAATCCCCGCTGAACGTCGGCGATTGTGACCTGAGCGGCAGGGATGGCCTGCTCCCGCGCATCGATAACATGGCCGGCAATCGTTGCCTTAATATTCTGAGCCGTGGCTGGCTTCGCACCGGTAAGAACATAGCACAACAAAACCGCGATATATTTGAACCGTTGAAGCCTCATATAACCTCCCAGTTTTAAGCGAACCGGAATGAAAGATAGAAAGCGGCCGCCGCTCGAGCAGCAATTCGCATAGAACAAGGGAGCGAAACGGCCAAAGATAAAAGTGTGAACCTATCGTCAGGGGAGTTAAGCTCTAGGAGGCGGCGTCGGAGTCGGGGTGTGGGGGTCCTGGTAAAAATCCGATAATTCGAGGATGGAGTCGCAGGGCGCGAGCGAGGCGAGCGGACCGGCCCAGGAGGGGAGGATTGCCCGGCCCAGCACGAAAACCATTATGGAAACGCCGGCTTCATCGGAAGAGATGCCGCAAGGCGATTGCGCCCCGTGAGCGGCACACTGGTGGTCTCCTCCCTTCTGCGCGCCGCACATCCCGGCGCAACAGCAACTGGCTTTCGGCTCTTCGGATGAGGCTGCGGCACCAGGCGTAGCGGGGTCGCTGCAGGCGCGCACCACAATCAGCCCGTTCAGCGGCAACTGGATCAAGAGCGCCAGGAGCGCAAGCTTACCGAACATCTCTCACCACCAGGTAAGATTATTTTAATCGGCGGCCTCCAGCAAGTCAACAAGAGGTATAGCGGTACCGACGGTGCTGTATATTGTAGCGGCGAGCTTCAGCTCGCCAGGATGGTACAGGCTAGCTCGTACACATGGCGGCCTCGAGGCCGCCGCTACACAAGAAGAATCCTCACTCTTTTCTACCGACTTCCAGTCGCCGCACCGGTATGCCGGGGCGCAAGATTTACTGATCAGTTTGAGCCGGGCAGGCCGCGCAAATTTCTGTTGACAGGGCGCGCGCGGGCGAGGTATATTTGCACACGCGATTGTATACAATAAGGTATCCAGTATGGACAGCTTGGCCAAGCGGGTCCAGAAGCTGATGCAGCGCGAGATCATCACCTGCATTCTGCCGCCCGGAGAACACGTCTCTGAGCTGCAGCTTTCCAGGAGATACCGGGTGAGCCGCACGCCCATCCGCCAGGCCTGTCTGGAACTGGAGCGAGTGGGGCTCTTGAGGGCGCTGCCTCACCGCGGCTATCTGGTCAAGCCGATCGACCTGCACGATATTCAGGAAATATATCAATTCAGATCGATCCTGGAAAGCGCCTCCGCCAAGCTGGCCGCGCGGGCCAGAGGCGAGCCGCTGGTCCAGGAGATCGAGAAGCTGCTCAAGGGTTGGCGGGGCAAGCGGGCTGACGAGGTCTACGAGAAATACATGGCCACCGACCAGCAGTTCCACATCCTGGTGGCCAGGGTGAGCGGGAACGGCCATCTGGTCTCGACCCTCACCGATGTGCTCAAGCAGGTGCAGCGGGTCTACTATTTCGCCCTGCGGGCCCGCGTCGGCCCAACCACGCACGATGAGCACATCGAGATCTTCGAGGCGATTAAAAAAGGGGATGCGGACCTGGCCGAGGCCCTGATGATCGAACATATAGCCAAAGCTAAAGAGAGGGTGCTGAAGCCGTTCCTTAAATTAACTTGACGGCAGATGATGCGACCGGGCCTCGATTGCCGGGCTTCAGCCTGTCCTCTTTGTATTGGATCTTTATATTAGCTCGTGGTAAGGCATGCAGCCGAAGGCGAAGTGCCGTTAAAAAACAGGAGCCGGAATGAGGGGCTTGATGCATCGAATCGGCCCTTATCCTGGCTCCTTCTGGGCTGAAGGGAGGTAAAAATGCTTTGCGCGAAAAGAGCCTGGCCGATATTGCCGTTTCTGGCGATGATCACATTTATTCTTCCTTTGCAGGCCACCGAGACGACGGCGACTCTGAAGGGACAAGTTAAAGATGAAACAGGTGCGTCGCTTCCAGGAGTATCTATATTACTAACCAACGAGCTTACCGGGCTCAAGCGAGCCGTGACCAGCGACGAGACCGGCAGCTTCGTGGTCCCTCTGCTGCCCGTAGGGAAATACACTTTGCAGGCCGAGCTGGTCGGCTTCCAGAGGTTCGTGCAGAGGGGGATTACCCTCGAGGTCAACCAGACGGCCCACCTCGAGATCGTGCTGCGGGTCGGCGAGATCGAAGAGACGGTTACGGTCGAGGCCAATGTCTCGCAGGTCGATACCGCAAGCTCCGCGCTCGGCAAGGTGGTCGATTCGAGGAAGATCATCGACCTGCCGTTGAACGGCAGGAACTTCCTGCAACTCGGGACGCTGCAGCCCGGCGTGGCCCCGATTACTCCGGGCATCGCGCGCAGCGGCGGCGGCGCGGCGGCCGACCAGGGTTTCGCCGTTCACGGCCTGCGCACCCAGTTCAACAACTTCCTCATGGACGGCGCGACCAACACCGACTTCTTCTTCGCCGCCTCCACGTTGAGGCCGCCGCCGGACGCGCTCCAGGAGTTCAAGATACTGACGAACAATTACAGCGCCGAGTTCGGGCAAAATGCCGGCTCAGTGGTCAACATCCTGACCAAGTCCGGCACCAACAGCTTGCGCGGCAACTTCTTCGAGTTCCTGCGCAACGACGTTTTCGACGCCCGCAACTTCTTCTTCGCCCAGACCCCTCCGCTCAAGCAAAATCAATTCGGCGGAACGCTGGGCGGCCCGATCACCATCCCGCGAGTCTACAGCGGTCGGGATCGATCTTTCTTCTTCATCTACTACGAGGGCTTCCGCAACCGACAGGGGATCACCAGGAACACCACGGTCCCTTCGCCCTTGGAAAGAGAGGGCGATTTTTCGCAGAGCCGGACTAAACCCATCGACCCTGTGACCAAGGAGCGCTTCCCGGGCGACCGGATACCGGCAGACCAGATCAGTCCCGTTTCGACCAGGCTTCTTCCCTTCTATCCGCTGCCCAACGGCCCGGACAACACCTTTTCCTCCTCGCCGAGCCTACTGGACAACCGCGACGCCTTCGGGGTAAAGGTAGATCACGCCTTCAGCTCGAAACACAATATCTTCGCGCGCTATCTTTTCCAGAACCGCAAGGCGGTTAATCCCTTCTCCCCCTTCGGGTCGTTCATCCCGGGGTTCCCGACCGGCGAAGGGAGCCGGGCGCAGAACATTGCGATTAGCGACACATATACCATCTCCCCAAGGCTGCTGAACGAGTTCCGCTTCGCTTTCAACCGCTTGAACTTCTTCAACCTCGTTCCGATACGAAGGGACAACCTCGCTGATTTCGGTTTCACCTATGCCCCGACCAACCCGGACAAGGAATCGATACCGACGATTTTCGTCTCGGGATTCACGGCGGTCGGCAACACGCCGCAGGGACCGGGCGTTCGCATCACCAACACGCACCAGTATCAGGACAACTTCACTTTCATTCGCGGCAAGCACACGATAAAAGCTGGCTTCGATATCCGCCGCACCCGGTTCAACGTCCTGTTCGGGTCGGGCACCAACGGCCAGTTCAACTTCACGGGAGATTTCAGCGGCAATGCCTTTGCCGACTTCCTGCTCGGGCTGCCGTCGAGCTTCTTCCAGGGGACGGTCGCCACGCAAAATCTCTTCTCAACCTCATACCAGTTTTTCGGACAGGACGATTTCAAGATCATGCCCAACCTGACACTGAACTTCGGCCTGCGCTACGAGCTGAACATCCCCTTCCAGGAGACGAGCGGCAAGATGTCCTCTTTTCGCCCGGGCATGAGGTCGGCCAGATTCCCTACGGCGCCCGCCGGCATAGTGTTTCCGGGCGACCCGGGAGTGCCGAAGGGAATGATCGAGGCCGACAAGAACAACATAGCGCCGCGCTTCGGTTTCGCATGGGACCCATTTGGGAAGGGAAGGATGAGCATTCGCGGCGGGTACGGCATCTCCTACGACCCGCAGCTAGGGATTTCGGCCTGGCACGTGGCCAACTCGGCCCCGCCAGGCAGCGCCAGCGCCTCGATCCCGGCGCCCCGCTCCTTTAGCAACCCGTTCCTGGGAACGGTCGATCCTTTCAGGGTCCCCGGAGTCAGGGTTCCGCTGCAGCCGATCTTTTCGCTCGACCCCGACTTCGCCACACCATATGCTCAACACTACAACCTCTCGATACAGCGGGAGCTGGCTCAGGACTTCCTGTTCGAAGCCTCCTATGTCGGAACGCGCGGCGTCAAGCTGATCAGAATGCACGAGATCAATCCGGCGATTTTCGTTCCCGGGGCATCGACGCTGGCCAACCGCGACGCACGGCGAATCCACGCGCCGAACTTCAGGTCGATAAACAACCTGGAGACGACGTCGAGTTCGAACTACAATGCCCTTGAGCTTAGCCTGAACAAGCGGCTCAGTCGGGGCTACTCTTTCCTGGCCTCCTACACGCTGTCGAAAGCCATAGACGCGGTCTCCTTCTATAACCTGAGCCAGGGCACGCTGCCGGGCAACCAGAACCAGCCGCAGAACCCCTTCGATCTCAGGGCCGAGAGAGGACTTGCTCTTTTCGACACGACGCACCGCCTCGTCATAAGTTACGTCTGGGAGCTCCCCTTCTTCAGCACCGCCGCCGGCGCAGTTAAGGCCCTGTTAGGGGGATGGCAGCTTAACGGCATAACTGTCTTCCAGAGCGGCACCCCCTTCTCGGTGCTCGAACCGAGGGACATATCGCTCACCGGGGTCGGAGCAGACCGGCCTGACCTCGTCGGCGACCCTAACCAGGTCTCGGGCGGCAGGAGCGTCGAACAGTGGTTCAATACGGGGGCATTCCGCCGCCTGGACCCGGTGCGCGACGCCGGCAGGTTCGGCACTGCGGGGAGAAACATCGTGAGAGGACCGGGGTTCAATAACTTCGATTTCTCGCTGGTGAAGAATTTCAGGTTCGCGGAGGAGAGGTTCATTCAGTTTCGCGCCGAGTTCTTCAACCTGTTCAATCACCCTAACTTCGAGATCCCGGAGCACAGGCTGGGCTCGCCTAACTTCGGACGGCTGATCAACGCCTTCGACGGGCGCATCCTCCAGTTCGGGCTCAAGGTCCATTACTGAAAATATCTAGCGCGGAGAATGCCAAGCAGGGGCGGCACTGGCCCGCCCCTGCTCGGCGCGTCTGCAGTGAAATTCACCATGAAACGGCAATCTAAAATCGCAGCGCTTTTGTTGCTGACGCTCATCGGCAGCGCGGTCTCCTCTTCCCTGGCCGAGGAGGAATATGATCTGATCATCAAAGGGGGACGGATCATCGATGGTACCGGAAACCCATGGTTCCGCGCCGACCTGGGAGTTAAGGAGGGGCGAATAGCCAAAATCGGCGACCTCGAGCGCGCTGGAGCTAAAAAAGTCATCGATGCGACCGGCCTGGTAGTCGCTCCCGGGTTCATAGACATGCACAACCATTCGGACCAGAACCTGGATCGTCCGGATTTGAGGCTCAACGAGCCTTTTATCACACAGGGCGTAACGACCCTGGTCCTCGGAGTTGACGGGCGCGGGCCGTGGGACATCGAGAGCCGGGTCGCCGTATGGAAGCGGCAGGGAATCGGGAGCAACGTCGCCTTTTATGTCGGCCATAATCTGATCCGAACGCACATCATGGGAATCGAGGACCGCGCGCCGACCGAAGAGGAGCTGGAGAGGATGAAAGCCCTGGTCAAACAGGGTATGGAGAACGGCGCCTTCGGCCTTTCGACCGGCCTGGAATATATCCCGGGCATCTACAGCCGCACCGATGAGGTGATAGAGCTAGCCAAGGTGGCGGCGAGTTACGGCGGCATTTACGATTCGCATTATCGGGACGAATTCTACGGATTTCTCGATTCGGTGCGCGAAGCTATCGAGATCGCGGAGAAAGCAAACATACCTGTAAATTTAGGCCACTTCAAGGTCATCGGTAAACACAATTGGGGGAAGATGCCCGAGGCGGTGAGGCTTATCGAAGAGGCGAGAGCTAGGGGACTGGAGATAACCGCCGACCAGTACCCGTGGGACAACGGAGCCACAGGCTATCTTCACGACCTGTTGCAGGTCCCGCCGGGGCTCGGCAAGATCTCAGATCTCTATGCTAGCCTCCAGCCTTCTCGAAGGCCAGATGTCGCTGGCCTGCCCCAGGAGGAGGTGAAGAGGATTAGAAGCGAGTACCTGGCGGAGTTGATCAAGGCGCTGAAGGATCCGGAGCTGCGCGATAAGATCAGAGAGGCGACGGAAAAAGGGCTGCCGGGACCAGAGAGCCGTAACTGGATTAAAAAGTGGGGCTATGACTGGATGCGCGTCGTGCGCAGCCGCAAACATCCCGAGTACCTCGGGCAGGTAATCGCGGAGATCTGCTCGTGGAAGGGAGTGGAGGCATTTACCGTCGTGAGCGACCTTATAGTTTCGGAGGGAGAGGAGCTCGGGATCTCGATCGGCCCGCTCTCGGAGGAAGATGTCGTCACGGCAATGAAACAGCCCTGGGTGATGCATTCGAGCGACGGCTCGCTGGTCCCTTTCGGCCAGGGGTTCGTCCACCCCCGCTCCTATGGCAGCTTCCCGCGCGTCCTGGGCCGCTACGTCAGGGAGAAGAAGATACTCGGGCTGGAGGAGGCGGTGCGAAAGATGACCTCGCTTCCGGCCCAGACGCTGAGGCTGCGCGACCGCGGCCTGCTGCGCGAAGGGATGTGGGCCGATATCACGATCTTCGATCCCGAGACGATAATCGATAAAGCAACCTATATCGATCCGCACCAATACTCCGAGGGGATATTTTATGTCCTGGTGAACGGGCAAATCGTCCTCGAGAGGGGAGAAATGACCGGCGCTGCGCCGGGCAAGGTCCTCTATCGCCCCGGGTCGAAAAACAGCCAATAGGGAGATGTTGTAGAAGGGCTGTGATTACGGTCATGTTCGATATCTCATCCGAGGCCAGGCACCAGTTTCCAGCACTCGAGGAGAAAGTCTTCCTCGATGCCGGATGTACCAGCCTCGCTCCGACCGCGGCGATAGAGGCGATACGCGAGCTCATGGCAGAGGCCGCCTGCTGCGGCGCGCCCTCTGCAACCCAATTTCGCCTGGCGCTGGATGAAAAAAGAGAGCATGCGAGACGTGAAATAGCCGGGCTGATCGGCGCCAGCCCCGGCGAAATCGCCCTGGTCGAAAGCACCACGCACGGGATCAATATTGCGGCAAACGCTATTCCCCTGGCGAAGGGCGATAGGGTTGTGATCTGCGACATCGATTTCCTGACCGTCGCTATGCCCTGGTTCCTGAAGCGTGATGAGATCGGGATAGAAATCGATGTGGTGAGGACACGAGGCGGGACAGTTAGCATAGATGATATTGCTGATAAGCTCGATGAGAAGACCAGGGTAGTAGCAGTAAGCTCCGTGCTGGAGTGCAACGGGTTCCGCTGCGATCTCGAGGCGCTGGGCAGGTTGTGCCGGCAACGGGGCGCATACCTGGTGGTCGATGCGATACAGCAGGTCGGGGCGATAGGGCTCGATGTCTCAAAGATACCGGTGGACTTCCTGGCCTGTGGAGGGCATAAGTGGCTGAACGCACCGTTCGGCGCCGGCTTCCTATACATCAGAAACGAGATTCTGAACGAGCTGAATGCTCAGCTCTACGGCTATGCGGCGCTCGAAGTGCCGGCGGGAGGCTGGGAGAGCTATCTCGAATCCCCTTCGACCAGTCACATCTGGGAGAAATACCAGTTTGTGAGCGACGCGAGAAAATACGAGATCGGCGGGACGCCCAACTACCTCGGCGCTGTAGGCCTGGGCGCTTCCGTAAAGCTCATCAATGCTTTGGGGACAGAGAGAATAGAAGCTCACATATACGAGCTGACCGATTACCTGATCGAAGGGCTCGCTGAGCTGGGCGCGTCGATCGTAACGCCACTCGATAGGAGAAATCGGGCGGGAATCGTGACTTTCAGAGCATTCGATGCCGTCAATGGCGACAAATGGCTGGTGGAAAAGCTCCTTTCGGAGAAAATCATGGTCTCCATGCGTTACGCGGCAAACGTCGGAGGAATTCGAGTCTCCTGCCATTTTTTCAATAACCGGTCGGATATAGATAAGCTATTGAACGCTCTGGAGACCTTCATGCGGCTTAAAGAGGCATAGTCAGGAGGAATGAGTTATGGCGATATGCGCTGGGGCTAAACTCGATAAAGGATTTCCAGTTCGACGATGCGCTAGCCCGATGCTCATTTCGCTCGCGCTAGTTCTCGGCGTCTCGGCCATATCCGCTTTCGCCTCTGCGGCGGAGGCGGCGCAGGGGGAGAAGCCGGAGAAGGTAGCGATGGAAGAAATGAGCTGGACGGAAATAAGAGATGCAATCGAGGCGGGGAAGACCACCGTGCTGCTGGCCGTCGGGTCGATCGAACAGCACGGGCCCCATTTGCCGACGATAAGCGACTCGCTGCAAGGTAAATACGTTGCCGAACAGGCGGCCAGGAAACTGGGCAACGCGCTGGCCGCGCCGGTCATGCAGCCCGGCCTGGCCGAACATCACATGGACTTCCCGGGCAGCCTGACCTTAACCTTCGAGACCTTCGTCAAGGTGCTCGAGGAGACCAGCGAGAGCCTGGCGCGGCACGGCTTTAAAGATATCGTGATGTTCTCCTCGCACGGCGGCAACACCGATACTATGCTCGCGTACTATCCTCGTATCGCTAAAAAGCTCAAAGATAAATGCCGGGTTCACTTTGTTCAGCCAGGTGCGGAGATGCAGCGGAGGATGGCCGAAATTACCAGAAAGTACAACATCAGCCCGGGCAAAGCTGGCGCGCACGCCGGTTTCATCGAGACGAGCAGCGTGCTGGCGATCAGGCCCGACCTGGTCGATATGAGCAGGGCGGAGAGGGGTCTGGACGACGACGCCTTCTATCATCCGGACCAGGTGAAGCAGAGCCAGCTCGATGCCTTCGTGCGCGGGATCAAGGCGCAATCCCCGAACGGCATCCTCGGAGATGCGCGCGGCGCTTCCGCCGAGGTCGGGCGCGAGGTCCTGGCCGCCCGCATCGACGATCTGGTGCAATCGGTGAAAAGATTGGTTGGCAATTAGCCGAGTTTATTTATTTACTGCAGAGGCCGCGGAGAGCACGAAAGCTGATTTCCTCTGTCTTCTCTGCGCTCTCAGCGGTGAACTGAAAGGGAGGCGGATTCATGAGCAATGCTAAAGTATTTGCTGCCACGTTAAGCCTGTTTGCAGTTATCCTGGCTGCGGCGGCCCTTTCGGCCTCAGCGCAGACCGGAACGAGCTTCGTGCTCCAGGGAAGGGTGTTCGATGAGGCGGGCGCGGTCTTGCCGGGCGCCAGCGTTACCGTGAAGAATGTCAGCCTCGGCCTGACCCGCACCACGGTAACTGATAATGAGGGGCGTTACATCTTCGCCGCCCTGCCGCCGACGGGCCAATACGAGATTTCAGTCGAGCTTTCCGGCTTTGCCTCGGAGCGAAAGGTCGGGCTGACCTTCGAGGCGAATACCTCGGCGGTCATCGACTTCGTGCTTAAAGTCGGAACGATAGAGGAGACGATCACGGTAACCGCCCAGGCGCCGCTGGTCACCACCACCAAGTCCGAGATCAGCAACGTGATCGACGAAAAGCGGGTCGCCGAGCTTCCGCTCAACGGCCGCAATTTCTTCGAATATGTGCGCCTGACGCCGGGGGCGGTGCGCGTCGGCGGCGGCAGCGGAAATTTCACCCTGAACGGCCAGGGGCGGCGCCAGCTTACCATCCTGGCCGACGGCGTGACCAACCAGTTGCGCGAGATCCGTACCCTCTCGGGAGACCTGGCTGGAGGAAACGGCACCTTCTCGCTCGATGTGGTGAAAGAGGTACAGGTCATCACCAACGCCTTCTCCGCCGAGTTCGGCCGCTCTCCCTCCGGCGTGATCAACGTCATCACCAGGAGCGGGACCAACGAGCTTCACGGCTCGGGGTTCTTCTACCTGCGCCCGGGCAAACTGGACGCTAAGAACGCCCTGACCCGCCGCAACCGCGAGCTGAACCGGCAGCAGTGGGGGCTGGTGCTCGGCGGCCCGATCGTCAGAGATAAAACCCATTTCCTCTACAACTACGAGGGGACCAACGAGGAGCAAAAAGGGGCAAACATCACCTCGATACTCGAGCCGCAGCCGAATCGCCTGGTCGAGATCCCCTTCAACGAGTTCAAGATGATGGGCAAAATCGACCACCAGTTGACCCCGAGCAACCTTATCGAGGGAAGGTACAATGTCTTGAGAAGCACGGCGAAGAACCAGGGGATCGGCGGATTGAACACCTCCGAGCGGGCCTTCACCGCGATCGATAATTTTCAGAGCCTGGTGCTTTCCGCCATCTCGGTCATCTCGCCGCGAGCGGTGAACGAGCTTCGCTTCGCCTGGACCAAGGGGACGGTCGATTTCTTCCAGCCGATCGTCGGGCGAAAACTCCCTCCCGATTTTTCCCGGGTCGGGCCGGCGGTCAATCGCGCCGGCGTCGGCAACACCGGGCCCAATCCCGTCTTCCCGCAGAACCTGCGGGAGACCGGGCTGCAGTGGATCGAGAAGGTGTCGCACACCATCGGCAGGCACAATTTGAAATACGGCGGGGATATCCAGTCCTACTTTCGCTTCGTCACATTCTTCAACAACTTCGTGGGGACTTACACTTTCGCTCCCGGCACGCCCTTCCCCTTCAACCCCAACGACCCGCGCACCTTCCCGCGCAGCTACAGCCAGTCGTTCGGCCAGTCGGGGCTGGAGTTCGACGAGCTGCTGCTGGCCCTTTTCGTTCAGGACGACTTCAACGCAGCGCCAGGCTTCACTCTTAACCTCGGCCTGCGCTACGAGTACGAGACGCTCATGCGCGATACGCAGAATTTTGCGCCCCGCTTCGGCATCGCCTGGGATCCGTTCGGAAAGGGAAAGACCGTAGTTCGGGGCAGCTACGGCATATTCTTTGCGACCATCGAATCGTCGCTGATCAACCGCGAATCGAATTTCGGGCCCGAGGGGATAGTGACGATATTTCTCGCGCCTGGCGACCCGCTCTTTCCGGTCTTTCCCAATCGCTTCGCATCCCTGCCACAAGGCGCCAATATCATCCGAAACGAGGTCTTCATCCCGATAGTGCGCGGCTTGAGCAAAAAGGATTTTCCGCGCTCGGTGGGAGACAAGTTCGGCGGGCTGCGCGTCAATCCTTACAGCCAGCAGGCGAACCTGAGCATTCAGACCGAGCTGAGCAACGATCTGGCGCTGAGCGTCGGCTATACTATGGTGCGCGGCCTCAAGCTGCACAGGACGCGCGACCTCAACGCGCCCCCCTTTTTCGCGGTCGGCCCCGGGCGCACCAGATCCCTGGCTCAAGCCGACGCCCAACGCCCCTTCGGCGTGCCGTCTCGAGTGCCAGGGCCGCTCGGCATCGATTTCGGCGGCTTTCGCCGCCTGCTCATCCAGGAGTCGGGCGACCAGAGCTTCTATCACGCCATGAGGCTCAGCGTAACCAAGCGCTTCAGCCGCAACTTCAGCTTCGAGGCGCACTATACGCTCTCTAAGGCGATCAGCGATTCCGATAATTTCCGCGAGGCCGACTCGCTCCATGTCGATCCCAACAATCTAAAGCTGGACCGCGGCCTCTCCGACCAGGACCGGCGGCATAATTTCATCGCCTACGGAGTCTGGGAACTCCCCTTCGGCTTTCGATTGGGCGGGATATTCAGCGCCGTTTCCGGATTTCCCTATTCAGGGCTGGTCGGCTTCGATGCCAACGGCGACGGCGGGCCGCGCGACCGGCCGGGCGCTCTCGGCAGAAATACCTTTAGAAGCCGCGGCAGCGTGAACTTCGATGCCAACCTGACGAAGGTGATCAGGATAGCCGAAGGCCATCAGCTCGAGGCGCGTGTCGAGCTGTTCAACCTGGCCAACAACGTCAACGTCACGGCGGTTGACCAGTCTATCGGACTCGATGTAAATAACCCTGCGCGCAACTTCGGGCGCCCGACGGCGGTGGCGCCGGCCCGCGAGTTCCAGTTCTCGCTGCGCTACAGCTTTTGAAAGGAGCAAACGATATGAGCAGGATAAAGTTGATCGTGCCCATGCTGCTCTTCTTAGTCTTGGCTGTCGTTCATGCGCATTCGAATGACCTCCAGGGACAACAGCAATCGGTTCTGGTGATCGAAGATGTAACCCTAATCGATGGGACCGGGCGGCCGCCGGTTCCCAACGCTCACGTGGTGGTCAGGGGCAATCGCATCGTCGCAGTAGATAGCCATCCGATCGAGGCGCCGGCCGGGGCGCGGCGCATCGACGGGCGCGGCAAGTATTTGATCCCGGGGCTGATGGATGTGCACGTTCACCTCCGGGGCGGATGGGGGCACAACCAGCAGCGCCCCGACGAAAAGATCGGCATCCAGCACCTGCACGGCTATCTCTACTGCGGCGTGACCACGATCTACGATGCGGGTAATAACCCCGATTATATTTTCGGCCTGCGGGAGAAAGAGAGGGCGGGCCAGATAGTCAGCCCTCGCATTTTCGCAGCCGGCGGGATCGTGACTTATCCGGGCAGCCACGGCGCCAGCCCGTCGGCCACGCTCGTCGATAGCTGGCCGCAGGCAATCCCCAAGCTCGACGCGCACATCGCCCGCAAGCCCGATATGCTCAAGCTGACCTATGAGGAGAGGGGCTGGGGGACCCGGCCGATGATCCCGCGGCTGCCCCTCGACCTGATGGAGAAGATCATCGAATATTACAACAACCATGGGATACGCACCACCGCACATACCTCCAGCGAGCTGACGGCGCGCCAAGCGATATTTGCTGGGATAGACACGCTGGCGCACCCGATCATACAGGGGCCGATCACCGATGATTTCGCGCGCCTGATGGCGGCCAAGAAAATCCCGATGGCCTCGACCCTGACCATCGGCGACAGCTACAGCCGGCTGGCCGAAAACCCGGAATTCTTGGATCAGCCGCTCTATCGCGCGGTTATGGAGCCGTCGGAGATCGAGCGCCTCAAGAAGGTGGAAAGCCGCCGGCAGAAGGAGAACCGCTGGGCCTGGTGGATGAAAGTTATGACCCCGGTCGCCCAGGAAAACCTGCGCAAGATCAATGCGGCCGGAGGGATCGTGGCGCTGGGCACCGATCAGAGCGCCGGGCCGGCCGTGCATCGCGAGCTCGAGCTGCTGGTTCAGGGGGGCATTTCGCCCCTGGATGCCATGCGAATCGGGACCTTACACGGCGCCGCTTTTTTGGGCAAGGAGCGGGAGCTTGGCTCGGTGGAGGAGGGCAAACTTGCCGACCTGGTGCTGCTCGACGCCGACCCGCTGCAGGACATAAACAACACAAAGCAGATATATATGGTGATCAAAGACGGAAAGATCATAGACCGCTCGAGCCTCGATCTTCCGGTCAACCGGAGGGCCGATTCGCAAAAGGCAGGCCATTAGCCCATCAGCGCTCGGCTGAAAACTGATGGCTGACAGCTTGAAAGGGATAAAGTCATGGACCAGAACAGAGCCGCTGTTCCAGCAACTGCGGGATTGGATGTCATCGAAAGGGAAGCTGGTTTAAAGCGCCAGCTCAGCGCCCGCCAGCTGGCGATGATCGCGATCGGCGGCGCGATCGGGACCGGGCTTTTCCTGGGGAGCGGCATTGCGGTGAAGCTCGCCGGGCCGGGGATCATCATCTCATATCTGATTGGAGCGCTGATCGCTCTGCTCATGATGGGCGCGCTCTCGGAAATGGCCGTGGCCCACCCGACCGCCGGCTCCTTTGGGGTCTATGCCGAGCTCTATCTCTCCCCCTGGGCGGGCTGGGCGGTCCGATATACCTACTGGTTCGCTCAGGTCATCGCCATCGGAAGCGAGGTGACGGCGGCTGCCATTTATTGCGGGTTCTGGTTTCCTCAAATCCCATCCTGGATCTGGATCGCCCTTTTTTCGGCCGCCTTGATTTATGTCAATGCCAGGAGCGTGGGGAGCTTCGGCGAGTTCGAGTACTGGTTCGCCATGATCAAAGTGGCGGCGATCATACTCTTCATCGTCTTCGGCACGGTCCTGGTCTTCGGTTTGACGGGCGGCGGTCGCGGCCCGGCATTTGAAAATTACACAGCGCACGGCGGGTTTCTGCCCAACGGGCTTGCCGGGGTCTGGATGGCTGTTACCCTGGCCATATTCAGCTATTACGGCGTTGAGGTGGTCGCGGTAACCGCCGGTGAAGCCAGGGACCCGGCGGTTACGGTCCCCCGAGCCATGCGCAGCATGGTGTTGCGCCTGATTCTTTTTTACGTGCTCTCGATTGCGCTCCTGGTAGCCATAGTTCCCTGGAACCAGGTCGGCATATCGGAGAGCCCGTTCGTCAAGGTCTTTCAGCTTGCCGGGATACCGGCGGCGCCGAGCATCATGAACTTCGTGGTCCTCACCGCTGCGCTCTCGAGCGTGAACTGTAACCTCTACCTCGTCACCAGAATGATCTTTTCGCTCTCGCGCGGCGGATATGCCCCGGCCTTTCTGGGCAAGGTCTCGGAAACCGGGACGCCGAGAAGAGCGCTCCTCGCCTCGACCTTCGGCATGCTGGCCGCGATCGTGCTGGCTAAATATTTCCGCGAGACCGCCTACGCTTACATGATCGGCGCCGCGCTCTTCGGCGGGGTCTTCGTCTGGATCATGGTCCTGATCACGCACCTCTCTTTTCGCAAAAGATGGCGCGGCGCGGCGCTGCCGGTGAGGATGCCGTTTTATCCTTATACCACCTGGCTGGGGATTGCGCTGCTCGCTGCCATTCTGATCACAACCTGGTGGGTGCCGGATATGAAGATCACGATGATCGCCGGGATGCCCTGGCTGGTCTTCATCTCCCTCTGTTACCTTATCTGGAAGAAAAGGCGAAACGGCAGGGGCAGATGATCTCGTGCCTGGACTTTCGTGCAAATCGCGAAATTCATGGCCTTTTTGCCACGAATTGACGCGAATCGAAAACGCGAGAGGAACAATAAAAAGCGATGGCTGCCGAACCGGTGGAAAGTTTTCGTAAAAGGTTCGCGATATTCCGCAAGAAGATCTACCTGAACAGTTGTTCGCAGGGCGCGCTTTCGGACGCGGTCGAAGAGGCTTTTCACAGCTATTTGGAGAGCTGGCGAGAGCAGGGCTCGCCCTGGGAGACGTGGGTCGAGAAATCGGAGGAGCTGCGCGCGGCTTTCGCCGGGCTGATCGGTGCGGATAAGGAAGAGGTGGCGATCACCTTCAGCGCCTCATCGGCGATCAATTCGGTGGCCAGCTCTTTCGATTACCGCGGCCGAAAAAAGGTCGTGCTCGGCGAGTTCGAGTTCCCGACCATGGCTTACATTTGGCTGGCGCAGAGGCCGCTCGGCGCCGAGGTGCAGTTGGTCAGAGCCAGGGATAACGCGCTCGAGCCGGCCGCATACGAGGCGGCAATCGATGGCGAGACCCTGATCGTCCCTCTGACCCGCGTCTGTTTCAAGAATGGCTTCCGCCTGGACGTCGAGTCGATCGTGCAAATAGCCCATAGCCGCGGCGCCTACGTGTTGTTGGACGACTACCAGGACAGCGGCACCAGGCCGATCGACGTGAAGAAATTGGGCGTGGACTTCATGGTCACCGGAGCGCTCAAATATCTCCTCGGACCTGCCGGCGTGGCCTTTCTTTACGTAAGAAAAGAATTGATCGAGAAGCTCCATCCCAGGAACAGCGGCTGGTTTTCTCAGGCCGACCCCTTCTCCTTCGGCATCGAGGCTTTCAAATACTCGCCGACGGCGCGCCGTTTCCAATCGGGGACCCCTCCCATCCCGAGCATTTACGGGGCGCTGGCCGGAATCGAGCTGATCAAAAGCGTCGGCCTGGAGGCGATCGAGCAGCGGGTGGCCGAGCTGACGCGCGCGCTGATTCGCGGCGCGCGCGAGATGCAGATCGATAGCATCACGCCGCCAGACAGCGTCGGCCCGCTGGTGGTGCTGCGCGCCAGGAACATAAATCGCGTGGTCGAACGGCTTGCCGCGCGCGATATCATCGTCTCGGCGCGCCAGGATGGACTGCGCATCTCCTTCCATGCGTACAATACGCTCGAAGATGTGCGCGCGGTGCTGGCTGCCCTGGAGGAAAACCTAAGCGCCATGGTGCGGCGCAAGGAGTTTACCGGTTTGCCCAAAAAATCTTGACTACAGCCTGCCGGGCAGCTAGAATCGTGGCTAAGCGAGCTAATGTTAAGATGCTTTACCAGCGGGGCTGAGAGGCTGGTCGGCCCGGTTCAAGCAAATGGAAACAGGGGGTGGATATGTTTGCAAAGCTATCTTTAGTGTTCTCAGTTTTGTTGCTTTTTTCCAGCCAGATCTTGGCTCAAGTAACGACCGCCACTATCGTTGGAACCGTGCGAGATGAGACAGGTGCAATGCTTCCAGGAGTCACGATTGCGGTTAAGAATCTAGATACCGGCGTCATGCGCACGCTGATAACCGATGATGTGGGAAGATATCGCGTGCCTGCTCTCCAGCCGGGCGGTTATGAGCTGCGGGCGGGACTGGCAGGCTTTCAGGTTAGGGTCAGGCGAGGGATAACGCTCGCCGTGGGCCAGGAAGCAGTGGTGGACATGGTGCTGAAGGTGGGCGAGTTAACCGAGGAGGTGGTGGTGATTGGAGAGGCCCCCCTGGTGGATACCACCAGCTCGACGATAACCGGTTTGGTTGACGACAGGCAGATATGCGACCTTCCGCTCAACGGGCGGAGCTTCACACAGTTGGCCCTGCTTCAGGCCGGAGTCAGCGCGTTTCTGAACAACACGCCTGGGTTCTTCAACGGCCGTGGCATGAAGATAACAGTATATGGGGCGCGCTTTTTCCACAACAGCTTTCTCCTCGACGGCACGGATGTGAACGACATGTACAACAACACGCCCGGCAGCGTGGCCGGCGTCATGCTCGGCGTCGAAACGGTCAGGGAGTTTAAGGTCGTAACGCATAACTTCAGCGCCGAATATGGCCGCGCGGCCGGAGCTGTGATCAATGCGGTGACGCAATCTGGCACCAACGAACTGCACGGTTCGGCATTCGAATTTCACCGCAACAGCGCGCTCGATGCCAAGAACTTCTTCGATCCGCCCGACAGACCAATCCCTGCCTTCAAGCGCAACCAGTTCGGTTTTACCCTGGGCGGCCCGATCAAAAGGGATAAGACCTTTTTCTTCGGCAGTTACGAGGGGCTGCGCGAGAGCCTGGGCGTGACCAAGGTGGCGCTGGTGCCGGACCAGAATGCGCGCCGCGGCCTGCTGCCCGAACCCGGGACAGGTCGGCTGGTTGAGGTCGGAGTAAATCCAGCAGTGCGGCCGTACTTAGAAGCTCTCCCCCTGCCCAACGAAGAAGTGATCCTAACAAGGCATGGGTCTACGCACGTGTCTCATCTTATGACAAGAAGGCTGATCTAGACCGACAAGCCGAACGGTGCGTTGAATTCTGCCAGAAGCGCGGGTGGACTGTGGAGAAAGTAGTAAAGGAAGTTGCCGGTGGAACGAATGACTCCCGTCCGAAACTCACCAAGCTCCTCAATGAGCTTCCTTCTAGGATCGTCGTGGAGCATAAGGACAGGTTGACCCGTTTTGGGTTTGGATACTTTGAAACGCTTCTACCTCATCTTGGTTGTGAGCTAATCGTCATTAACCGTGATGAGGAGGAACAGGCAGATCTGATGAAAGATCTCATTGCTGTCATCGCTTCGTTCTGTTGTAGACTCTATGGTCTTCGCCGCGGGAAACAGAAGGCTAAGGAAATACGAAAATTGGTGGAAACACCATGAGACGAGCTGTTCGAGTTTCGCTTGACTGTGCTACCGAAGAAAAGAAGCGAACTATCCGTGCACTTCTCGAATCATATCGCGGCGCGGTCAATTTTTTCATCCGTTCCCTCTGGAACGAACACGGCTCTTTGAACAAAGAAACACTTGCTCGACTTCAAAACACTCGCCTCTCTGAGCGGTACAAGTCTCAGCCTCTTCGGCAAGCCCTGAAGTGCGTGGTCAATACCAAGAAGGCCGCCAAGGCATTAAACCGCCCCTGCGAAATGCCAAGGATTCGTCGTGTCACTGCTCTTCTTGACTCGAAGTTCGTCTCGATCCAACGAGCAACCGACACCAAAGCCTTCGACTGGTGGTTGGTTCTCTCGACACTCAAACGTGGCGAACGGATCAAGTTGCCGTTTCGAGGAACCGCTGTAGTGAATAAATGGCTTTCGATCCCCGGGGCAAAACTTATCCAAGGGTGTGCCATCAGGGAGCCAAGGGAAGGACGACCCATCGAAGCTATCCTGTGGGTCGAGATTCCAGATGCTCCGCTGAAGGAGAAGGGTAAGCTGCTCGGTATAGATCTCGGTCTCAAGAAGCTCATCGCCTGCTCGGATGGCACGACACTACGACTTGGTATTGGCGAGATTGTAGATAAGATTGCACGGCGCCTTGTGGGATCTCGTTCGCGCCGTCGTGCTTTCGCTGAACGGGACAACTACATCAATCAAACTCTAAATCAGCTTCCATGGAATCAACTCCGAGTCATCTTTGCTGAAGACTTAAAGAATATGAAACAAGGCAAGAGGCCAAACAGGTCTCGTGCTTTTCGACGTCGGCTCGCTGGGTGGACCTATGCCTACGTGCTGAGGCGGCTGGCCCACAAGGCCGAGGAGAACCGTGTTCGCCTCGTGCTCGTGCCTCCCGCCTCGACGTCGCAGATGTGTCCGGTCTGTGGTTACCTGGATGAGCGGAACCGGCAAGGCGAAGCGTTCCGATGCCTGCGGTGCGACCACAGCGCAGATGCCGATTCTATCGGTGCTCGGAACGTTCTTGCTCGGGGCCTGGGGAGCTTAGAGTCCCCCACGACGTCGCAGGCTACAAAAGCGGCCTGAAATGGGCGACTAAATGTTGCCTAACTCTTAATGACCATAGTTGGCGGCAGGATCGTCTATCGAGCAGAATGAGCTTGAAGCTGGAGGTGTGCGATGCGAATTGGCGTGGGGCTGCCTAATTCGGTGCCGGGTGTTTCCGGAGACCTGATGGTAAGATGGGCGGTTCGGGCCGAGGCCGGGCCGTTTTCGAGCCTGGGAGCGATCGACCGTCTGGTCTATGACAGCTATGAGCCGATGACCGCTCTGGCGGCGGCTGCGGCGGTAACCGAGAGGCTCGGGCTGGCAACCACGATCATAATAGCCCCGCTGCGCAACACGGCCCTGCTTGCCAAGCAGGCGGCCTCGCTCGATGCCCTCTCGGGCGGGAGGCTGACGCTTGGCGTTGCCATCGGCGCGCGCGAGGATGACTACCAGTTTGCCGGCGTCGATCACCGCTCGCGCGGCCGCCGTCTCGAGGAGCAACTGGCGAAGCTGCGCTCGATCTGGCAGGAGCAGAAGATCGGACCGAAATCGGCGCAGCAGAATGGACCGCGGCTTCTGATCGGCGGCGCGAGCGACGTGGTGTTTGCGCGCGTGGCGCGCTATGCCGACGGCTACATCCACGGCGGGGGCCCGCCGCGCGCTTTCGCCAGCGCGGCGCGAAAGGCGCGCGCCGCCTGGGCCGATGCTGGCCGTCCAGGCCGTCCCCTTCTTTGGGGGCAGGGCTACTTTGCCTTGGGCGATGCTGCCGAAGCGGGCGCTAATTACCTCAGGCACTACTACGCGTTTGCCGGGCCTTTTGCCGAAAAGGTCGCGGCCGGGCTCCTCTCTACGCCTCAGGCGATCATTCAATTCATTCGCGGCTACGAAGAGGAGGGCTGCGACGAGCTGGTCCTTTTCCCAACGGTGGCGGGCCTCGAGCAGCTTGACCAGCTGGCCGAGGTTCTGGCATAAGTTCTCTCGAGAGGCATAACGGTGAAAATCGCAGTGATCGGTGGCGGGCCCGCCGGCCTCTATTTCAGCCTTTTGATGAAACGGGCCAATCCGGCCCACGATATCCTGGTCATCGAGCGCAATCCCCCCGACGCAACTTACGGCTGGGGGGTGGTCTTTTCAGACCGCACTCTGGCCTCTTTCCGCGAGGCCGACTATAAAAGCTACAAGGAGATCACCGACCGTTTCGTCATATGGGAGGCGATAGATATTCGCTATCGCGACGACGTGATCCGCTGCGGCGGCCACGTCTTCTCTGGGATAGCCCGCAAGCTGCTGCTCAATATCTTGCAGGAGCGGTGCCAGGAGCTTGGCGTTGAATTGAAGTTCAGGTGCGAGGTCGGAGATCTCAATGAGTTTTCAGATTACGATCTGGTGGTGGCGGCCGACGGGATCAACAGCCTGGTGCGAAAGAGCTACGCCGAGGCCTTCCGGCCGCGCCTGGACGTGCACAGGACAAAGTACATATGGCTCGGCACGGACCGGGCCTTCGATTCGTTTACCTTCATCTTCCGCGAAAACGAGCATGGTCTGTTTCAGGTCCATGCCTATCCCTTCAGCGGCCGGCTGAGCACTTTCATCGTCGAGTGCAGCGAGGAGACGTGGCGGCGCGCCGGACTGGATCGGGCAGACGAGGAGCAATCGATCGCTTACTGCGAAGAGCTGTTCGCCAAGGACCTCCAGGGACGGCGCCTGCTCTCCAACAACTCGAAGTGGATCAGCTTCGTTACGGTGCGCAACCAGAGCTGGCGCTATCGGAATATCGTCCTGGTCGGCGATGCGGCGCACACGGCGCACTTTTCCATCGGTTCCGGGACCAAACTGGCGATGGAGGACTCGATTGCCCTGGCCAATGCCTTCGAGGTGCACGGCGATGACCTGGAGGCGGCTTTGAGCGAGTATGAACTCGAGCGAAAGCCTGCGGTCGAGGCGCTACAGGAGGCGGCCTACGAGAGCCTGACCTATTTCGAGCAGGTGCGCCGCTATACCCGTTTCGAGCCGCCTCAGTTTGCCTTCAACCTGCTGACGCGCAGCGGGCGCATCGATTACGACAACTTGAAGCTGCGCGACCCCTACTTCATCCAGGCGGTTGACGCCTGGTTTGCAAAGCGAGGCGCCGAGCGCGATCAAGCGCCGATCCATATTGCCCCGCCGCCGCTTTTTGCCCCGCTCGCGCTCGGCGAAATAACCCTAGCCAATCGAGTCGCGCTGTCCTGCATCTCGGCGCACCCGGCAGAAAAGGGCACCCCTTCCGAGTTGTATCTGGACGAGCTGGCCCGGCTGGCGGCGGGCCGGCCCGGGCTGGTGGTGACGGAAAGAGTAGCGGTATCGCCCGAAGCTCGCATCACGCCCGGCTGCTGTGGAATGTACCGCAAAGAACATATCAGCCCTTGGAAGCGACTCGCCGATTACATCCACGCCAATTCTCCCGCGAAGCTGGCCTTAAGGCTCGGCCATGCCGGGCGGCGCGGCTCGACCATGTGGCGAAGCCGAGGACTGGACCGGCCGCTCGCCGAAGGGGGCTGGCCGCTGATTGCGCCCTCTCCGATTCCCTACACTCCGGAAAACCAGATACCGAAGCAGATGGAGCGGGCCGACATGGAAAGGGTGCGCGGTGAGTTCGCCCGCGCCGCCGGGATGGCGGCCGAGGCCGGCTTCGATATCATCGAAATCGACATGGGCCACGGCTATTTGCTCGCCAGCTTCATCTCGCCGCTCACCAATATTCGCACCGATGAGTTCGGCGGGGAGCTGGGAGGGCGAATGCGCTTTCCATTAGAGGTATTCGATGCGGTGCGCGCCGTGTGGCCAGCGGACCGGCCGCTCCTGGCCGCGATAACCGCGAGCGACTGGGCGGAAGGGGGACTGGGACCCGAGGACGCCGTGCTCATCGCTCGTATGCTCAAGGCGCACGGCTGCGATATGATCGAGGTGCTGGCCGGCCAGGCCAGGCCCGACTCGAGGCCGAACTACGGCCGGGGCTTCCTGGTTCCACTTGCCGACAAGGTGCGCAACGAGGCGGAAATTCCCACCATGGTCGGCGGCAACATAACGAGCACGAGCGAAGTTAACACCATCCTCGCGGCGGGCCGCGCCGACCTCTGCCTGCTCGACCTGTAGCGTTCTCTGCCCGGCTCATTTGAGCATTCGATGTGGCGAACTTTTCCAACATAGATTACAGCTGGCAGCTTAAAACACCTACGATTGTGATGGGCGCCCATTATCTTCGGTTGACTTGACACCAGTGATTAGCAGCGGCTATAATGTGCCGTTGATTTCAACAAGAATCGATTACCTTTTGCGGCAAAGGGAAAAACAAGATGGCTCGAATAAGGTCTAAAAACGGTCCCTCGAAAGACGGCAGAATAGAAGAGATCAGAACCTTCGCCATCAAGCTGTTCGCTCGCAAAGGTTATGAGGGGACCACCATGCGTGAAATTGCAGAGGCCCTCAACATGCAGGCGGGCAGCCTTTATTACTGGTATTCCGGCAAGCAGGACCTCCTGTTCGACGTGTTGAAGACAATAATTGACGAGCTGAATTCGGGCCTGGAACAAATCATCACATCTTATTCGAATCCGATACTGAGGCTCGAAGAAGCAATAAAACATCACGTTCTGTTCAATGCCGAGAGGAAAGATGAAGCTTTTATAAGCCACAGCGAGTTGAGGTCCTTGACCCCCAACAACTACAAGTTAATTACGGCGAAGCGCGATTGGTACGATAGGCAGTTCCAGCAAATTCTCCTCGATGGAATGCTGGACGGCAGTTTCAACGTAGCCGAGTCCGACCTCAAGATCGTGTGTTATGGAATCCTGCGACTCTGCTCCGGAGTTGCCACCTGGTTCTCGCCCGATGGGCCATTCACCCCATCGCGCATAGCGGAGATATACAGTCGCCTCATAATGGGCGGGTTGCTATTGAGGAAGAGTGAGTACGTAGCGACGGTCCAGGGCCAAGCTCAATTGCAGTTCTAGAGCGATTTTAAATTGGCTGTACGGTTGGACCGGGTATTCTTTCGCCCCGCTGGGGCTCGAATTTAAATCGGCTTTCCTCTTACCCGGGGCTTCTGCCCTGGGCTGGAGACGTTCCGCCCGCAGAGCGGGCGGAAGATTACAGCCCAGGCGGTAAGGCCTGGGGAGAGAGGGCGATAAATTTAAAACCGAGCCCCAGCGGGGCGAAATAGAGCGTTCCCGTACACGCAAATGAAAACAGCTATAAAACTACTTTAGGGCTCAGCTTTCCATACAGTTTTACCTCCAGCTATGGTCCTCAATACTTTAATGTTTAAAATATCATCTTCGGGCACCGTCAGGTAATCGTGAGACAGGACGACCAGGTCCGCGAGTTTTCCCGACTCGATGGACCCCTTGATATTCTCTTCGAAGGTCGAATAGGCCCCCTTTGTCGTGTACAGGCGGAGCGCCATCTCCCGGCTGAGCTTTTGATCTCCATTCAGGACCGCCCCGCTGACGTGCTTTCGCGTGACCGCCCAGTATAGGCCCAGCAGGGGGTGCTCCGGGTCGTAGGGAAGTCCGGGGTGGTCGGTGCCACCCGTTACCACCAGACCAGCTTCCAGCCAGTCGCGGAGCGGCATGTAGTTTTGCTCTTCCAAATTTTTGGGATCAAGCGGCACATCGCGCGGGCCGTAGTATCCCCACTGGGGCTGCGGAGCCAGGATTATCCCCAGGCGCCTCAACCTTGCATTGAACGCCTCATCTCTCGCCAGGACGTCCAGCGGCCCGAAATTGTGTTCCAGCGTGAAGCGCCGCCCGGCAATTGGGTTTTCTCTATCGGCTTCCTCGAGTATATCCACTATCTTCTGGACCGGCACCCCCCCGAGGTGGTGGATGGCCAACGTCCAGTTCCGGCGGTTGGCCTCCAGGACCGCGGCGCGCACCTTCTCGTAGCCCCAATTGTGGATTTTTAGCCCACCTATTCTGAGCCACTCATCGCCGAATCCGGTCCTCGGGCCCCACTGCGCGCGGATCTGTCGGATCAGTTCCTCTTTATCCAAAAGGTGTCCCATCGGAGCCCAGATGGCGTTTATCCTTACGGTTAATTCGCCGTTCGACCACAATTGTTGATAGGCGAGGAAGTCCCTTCTCGAGACGCTGAGGTCTCTTATGCTCGTGACTCCGTTGCGGTTGTAGAGCGCCATCACCTGCTTCAACCGGCTCACCCTTTCTTCGATTGGATATGATTTGAGGACCCAGTATTCATCAATATCCTCGCCCTGCAGGGACGAGACGCGCCGCATCATCTCATCCCAGCCGATTCCGGTAAGGTATCCGGTCAACCTTCCGCGGTCATCTCGATGGAGCCCGCCGCCCGGATAGCCCTCGATTTCGCGAAGCCTGGTATTCTCATCGATCTTCAGCAGCTTCAGGGCGGCTGAATTCAAGACGAAGGCGCTGCCGCCGCGCCGCAGGAAAACCGGGTTATTGGGACTGAACGGATCCAGGTCATCTCTGGTCGGGAGCCTGCCGTCACGCATCGTTCCGGGCCACATACAGCTGGTTATTATCCACTCTCCAGGCCTGGCCCGCTCCAGGCGCTTCCTGACGGCTTCGATCACCGCAGCCGTCGAGTCCAGGGTCAAGATGTTTAACTCCGGCGCATTCGCGCCCTCGCAAAAAGCGCCCAACGTGGCGTGAGTATGGTTGTCGATGAGCCCCGGGATCACAGTTTTCCCACCGAGATCGATTCTTTCGGTCGAATCTCCGGCCAGGGATTCGATCTGGTTGTTGTCTCCGACCGCCAGTATCCTCCCCTGTTTAACCGCCACCGCTGAGGCGATCGTGAAATTTTTGTCTACGGTCAGGATCTTCCCGTTCAGCAGAACCAGGTCCGCACTGTATCGGCCTTTACTTTTCATAGTGCACTGCCCGATGATGAAAGGCAAAAACATGGACATGAGGACCATTCTCCTCATCCGCCGTTTCCCCGTCGCGGCGGGGTTCGACCTTCGAACCCGGGTTGCCCCTGACAGGCCTGCGTCGATTCACCTGCCAGCCAGGGGGAGCCGTCGAGGTTTAACTTTTCAGCTGCTTTTACCGAACAACACCTGATAGAGGGACTCCCCTGGTTTCAAGCCTATACCCTCGGTAAGGCAATTTGCAAACTCTGCAAGCGAAGCAACCAGTACGATGTCGAGAATCTCGTGCTCGCTGAAGCCTTTATCTCTCAACGAGGCGAGATCGTCCTCGCCTAGCTTTCTCCGGTCCGCGGCCAGCTTGCGAACGAAATCGAGCATCGCGCGGTCTCTCTCGTTCAATTTCGCCTTTATGTAGTCAACTTTGATCGCATCGACCAGCAGCGCCGCTTCGCGCTCTCTGGCCCCGGCATCGGAACTTGCCTCCCCAGAGCCCGCCTCACCTTCAAGCGCTCTCTCCTTGCGGGCCAGTATCGCCTTACGGAGAAACTCTCCGTGCGTGGTTGTTCAATGATGGCAGCCGTTGATGCTCGATACCAGCAGGAAGATCATGTGACGTTCTATCTCGGTCAGTCCCGAATCGCTTTTCCAGACAGCCCTGATCAGTTGCTGATGCCTGCTGATTTCCTCTCGGGCGCTGTCCTTTGGAACCGGTTTTATCCAGGCCATTGTTCGAAGTAGGGCCGATAAGCGGCTCCAGTCCCCCGACGGATCAGCGATCAAATCGGGAGGCCAGAGTTAACTCATCCTTGCGCCTGCTATACCCCCAGGAGTCCGCCACCAGCCTCTCACCAAGGTACCAGTGCGCCAGCGATTTGATCCAATCCGCGGTCGAGGAGGAGCGCCAGGCGAAGTCTTCTTTCGCCTTTGTAATGTCTGGGATCGGGTCGCCCAGCGCTGCCAGAGGGTTCGAGGTCTCCAGCAGACCCGCCTGCTCCATGACCGAACGCGGCGCTTTTATCACTCGAAGCTCTCTCCCCAGGGTCCCTGCGATTACGCACATCAGCGAGTGAAGCGAGATGATTTCATCGCCCGCGACGTTATAGGTCTGGTTGTAGCAGCGCCGGTTCAAAAGCACACCCGTGTATGCTTTCGCCAGGTCGCCAGAATAGACGTGGCGTATCAATGGATCGGGGCTATCATCGGGAATCACCAGCGGCCCGCCATCCGCAATGCGCTGTATATACCACCAGAGCCTCGGGCTGGGGTCGCGCGGGCCGTGGATCTTCGCCGGTCGCAGTATGGTAAAGTAAAAGGGCGGCTTGCCCTCGTGGGCTTGCCAGAGCGCCAGTTCGCACTGGCGCTTCCCAGAACCGGTGGATTTTCCAGGCACAGGCGATTTGGCTCCCGCGGGCGGCTGAGAAAGGGATATGCTCTCCTCCCGCACCGGGTTCTTAAAATCGCTGCCGTAGACCACCACCGAACTGGTCAAGATGTACTGTTCCACTCTCCCGCCGAAAATATCTACTGCGCTCAGGACATCCTCTTTAACGTAAGCCAGGTTATCGACGACCACGTCGAAGCTGCGCTGGCCCACTGCCTTTCTCAAGCTCTCGGAGTCAGTTCTATCGCCACGCAGGCGCTCGACGGGATGGCGGAGGAAAGGATTGGCCTGCCCGCGCGTCAGGATGGTCACGCGATGACCCTGCTCGAGCAGGTGCTCGACGATGGGTATGCCGATAAAGCCGGTGCCGCCCAGGACCAGTATTTTAGCCATCAGTCTCTACCGATTAGCCACGTAGAACAGGGTTTTCAAGGTCAAAGAATTTTCCGCATTGGAAAGAAGCAGGGCCAATTGAGAAATGATCAGCAACATCAACTGCGGCCTCTCCTTGGAGAAACTGAAAGCTAAGAGCACGTTCACGCAGAGGGCGATGGCTCCGACCAGAGCGGCCGAAGTCAAAATCCCGCCGATCAGCGACAGGCCGATCAGCAGCATCGACACCGGCACGAAATAGCCGAAGAAATTTCCATACGGCACCACGGCCGCCTTCATGAACGCCGCATACCAGCCGATCTTATTCTCGTTTGCCAGCATCTGCAGGAACATCCCCATGTCCTTATGCCGGCCGAGCTGGAAGTCCCGCACGGCGTTGGCAAACCAGTAGAGCCCGATGGCGATCCGTATTATCGCCAGCCCCATGTTTTCGGTGATCATTTCGCCCAACCTCCCCCGAAAGCAGGCGCCTGATCCTCAACGGCCGGCCCTTTACAAGCGCAAGATCCTCGCCGCGTTCTCGCCGAGGATCTTGGCTTTAACCCGGTCGTCGATCTCATAGTTTTTGACCACGTCCAGAGATTGCTTGATGCCCGCGATGGGACAGAGCGGGTAGTCTGAGCCGAAGAGCACATTGTCTTCGCCCAGCACGCTCAGGGCCCGGTACACCATGTCGGGCGGGTAATTGGAGGGCGGGGTCAAATCGACGTACACCTGCTTGAAGAGGCGCTGATACTCGGCATTGTTTCTCAGAATGTAGTCCTTGAAGTAGAAGAAGCCGCCTCCGACGTGGGCGCCGATGATTCTGAGGTTCGGGAAGTCCGCCAGGACCCCGGAATCAAACAGGCGCGCCAAGTTGTCCATGGTGAAATCGAGGACATCCTCTTTCTGCTGGTCCTGCTTTTTAGCCGCATCGACGGTCGTTGGCATTTTAAAGCGGTAGCCGCTGTACGCCTGGGGAAACGGAGTGCAGTGGGTCAGGATCGGAACCCCAAGCTCGGCCGCCTTTTGATAGATGGGGATCATGCTCGGGGCGTCGAGCGGCAACCTGTGAAGCGGGGGGTAAATCTTCACGCCCCTGAACCCGTACTCGGTTACGGCCTCTTCCAGCACCGCAGCGCCGTTCTCTCCGGGGTGCGGGGGCACCGCAGCGAACCCGATGAGCTGTTTGGGATATTTAGCGACCAGGCGCGCATACAGTCTGTTGATCTCGCGGCTGCCCGCTTCCGTATTGGCGGGACAGCAGATACAAATTTGATCCACGCCGAGCTCGCCCATCGCCTCCAGGTAGGATTCCAGCGAGGGGAACTTTTTATACCTGAGCAGGTCGGTCCATCCCGGTCCCATTATTTCGGAGGACTTCCACAGCGAATCGGCGAGGACGGTCTCGTTGAAATGGAACTCGGAATTGAAGACGTGGCAGTGGATATCGATCACGGGCATACGCGTTACCTCCGGCTGACGGCTTTAAACTTTCCGGGCGATGTTACGCAGAACTCCGATGCCTTCGATTTCGATTTCAACCGCGTCGTCGGGCTGCAGAGTGAAGTCGAAGGGCAGCCAGATCCCGCCTCCGGTGCAGAGCACCGTCCCGACCGCCAGCGAGTTGTGTTCCAACGTGTAGCTGATCAACTCATCGATGCTGATGAGCATGGCCGACGTATTGGACTCCCCCCGAACGATCGTCACCCCGTTACGGCTGATGGTGATCCTGATCGCCAGGGTTCGTGCATCTCCGATCGATCCGGGAGTTACAGCAACGGGGCCGAGCGCCAGGCTCCGCCGGTAGGTTTTTGAATACGAGACATAGAGGGGGCTCTTGTTCGTGAAATCGAGGGCGGTGACATCGTTGGCAATGGTGTAAGCCAGAATGTTCCCATCCTCATCAAGGATTACCGCGAGCTCTGGCTCGGGGATGGTGTGCGAGGAGTCCCCGCGGATACCGATGTAATCGTTCGGCCCTACGCAGTGGCTGCTCGTGCCCTTGAAAAAGAGAATGGGGCGCTTTGCTTTTCGCTCCGCCTCATACTTGTTCCATCCGGGAGGAGGGGCGTAGGTAAACGCCGCCGCCCACACCTGCGCCGGCTCAACGGGAGCGAGCAGGTGATCGCCGGTCGAATACGAAAAGACATCGAAAGCGTGGAAGCTGAAGGCGGCGCAATCACCCGATTGCAGCAGCCTGCCGGCGAGGTCGTCTATCCCCGTGTTCCTCCGGCGGGCCTCCAGCACAAGCTCCTGAAGCGAGTCGAATCGCCGGCCGGAATCGAGGAGCTCGTAGATGGCGCCGTCGGCCACCACGCCGAGCCGCGCGCGGCCCTGGTAAGAGAACCTGACGAATATCATATCAGTAGTCCTGTAATCGTAATCTCATTCGCTCTTTTGGGCGGCAACGCTTATGATGAAATCTCCCACCTTTATTATGGGATAGAAGCATATCGCCAGCACCATTCCCGTGGCGGGAGATTTCTCTTCGGAAATGACGTCTCCGAAGCCATCGACGATGTAGCCAACGGTTTGGCCCTCAGACACAACGTCGTTTTCCTTCACCAGCGGAAGGAAGGAGCCGTTGTGCGAAGAGAACTTGAAGATTTCCTTCGTGGCGAGGAAAGGGTCGGTTTTGATTTCAGGCTCACCATCGAGCATTTTAAGATACTTCATCACGTTAATAACCCCGTCGGCGCCGCGTCTCGTGTATTCCTCGTAGAACCCGATTCTACCTATTCCTATATTGAGGCTGGGAATCCCTCTGCGGTTCGCCACACCATGCATGCTATCGGGCGGCCCCTCGCCTTTTCCCGGGGAAACGAAGATCAGGTTAGGGTTGAAGGCCCTGGCCATGTCTTCGATTTTATTTTGCACTTCGCCCCCCACCGGATCGACCACGACCAGCGTGGCGAGCGACGCCTCCAGACTCCCGCCGTGTAGATCAACGATGTAATTCGCCTTGACGACGATCTCGTTGAACAGGCCGTAGCCGAGTCGTTCTGAGATCGTCCCGTCGCGACGGCCCGGGAAAACCGGCGACTTGCGATCCTCAGGGGTTAAATGACTTCGTGATTCTATGGCCAAAGGATTTGCCAGCGGCAGGCAAATCAGCTGACCGTTCAAGCTTTTGGGATCGATCTCTTTTGCGACGCGCCAGACCACCGGAATGCTCGTCAAATCATCCCCATGGATTCCGGAGCAGACAAGCAGCGTGGGCCCGGCGTTGGCACCGTTCGCTACGATTACCGGAACTCTGATCAAGGAACCGGTCGAACTCTGAGCAATGGTAACGAAACCCTTGCTCTTTTCGCCGGGACTGGCCGAAACCTCGCCTACGTTGAAAATCTCTTTTTTCTCCGAAGCCTTGCCGCTCTGAGGATAAGCCTTTGACATTTTCCAACCTCCTGTATGTTGTTTAACCGAAACTGACGTGCCAGCGCCGTGTCGGCGGCGCTGCTCCGGCTTGCGCCTCCGGCCCTTAGCCCTTTCCCTTTTCATCCCAGAGGGGATTCAGAAGCAGACCAGGAATGACCACCACGGCATCGCCCATTATCCGGGCTTGACATCCCAGGCGATTGCAGCGAGGGTCGAACCTCAGGGCGTTCAATAAATCTCGTTCGATGCTGCTCATCTCGGATAAATTCTCGACGCCGCTCTCCACAATGACCTGACAGGTACCGCAAATCGCATTTCCTCCACAGCACCAGCTCAACCCCGCTCCGCAGGCTCGGGCTGCAGCGAGAATCGTAGCCCCCCGAGGGACCTCACACTCCTTATCCATCGGCTTGAAAATGACTCTTGGCATTATCCTGACTCCATTTCACCCCGGCCCGACTATGGGCGGTGCGGGCCCGGCCTGCCCTCACCACAGCTTACGGGCCTCGGCCATCTCGGGCGTATCGTGACACTCGAAATAGGTGTAGGCCAGCGGATGCGCTGCGCCGCACTGCCTGCAGTTGCGCAGCCTTTCATCGCCGTTGAACTCCGTAACCGCGTCCTGCTCGGCCTTCCAGAATCCTGGTATCCCTACGCGACCGATATCCACTTTGCGCTCGTGGAGCAGGCTGTGGCAGCGGCGGCAATACCAGGCGAACACGTCGTGCCTGCCCGCCGAGGGGAGACCCTCGATCAGAATCACCACCGCGCGATTGTTCGGGAGCATGGCCGGAATGATGATCTCCTCCTGCTCGTTGATGTGCCAGTAGCCAAAGAGCCCGGTGACGTGGTGTGGGACCAGCGGCGGGCGGATTTGTATCTCGGTAAAGCTGGCCCTCACTTCGACCGGCCCGGCCGGACCCATGTGAAAGTTCTGGAAGGCCACCGCGCCAGCAGTAAGATCGTAATAGCGCAGGCCCCAGAGGTGCTGATCGGTCACCGGCAGAAACCCCCGCAGGAGCATCTCGTCATGCTCTCTCATCAGGTCTATGGCGTAACAAATCGTCCTGCCGGTTTTTTCGTCGAGCACGTTGAAATGTGACATTGTAACCCCCGTCGAAAACGGACGCGCGTCGCGCCGACTAATCATTCGGAGACGATCTCGAAGTCCTGCGCCGCCAGCAGCGTCTGGTTGTCTATGCGACTGTGCACCTGCACCTCGGCCCGGTACCGCCCCGCGCCGAGCTTTTCGCTGGGCAGCCGCGCGATTATCACCACCCGCCGCTCAGAGTAAGAGCTTATCGATTCCCCCAACTCGTCCACCGATTCGGCAACCACCCGGCCGTCCTGGAGAACCCGAGAGGTCACATCGAGCGACGCAGCCGACGTCGAACGGTCTATCGCGAGATTGTAGACCTCTAAATAGACGCCGAGCGGCCTTCCGGCCGGAAAGACATTGCTCGCCCGCCTGCGCAACCCGACGCCTCCCACGCGAAGCGACCGATCATCCCTGGAGAATTCGCCGGCTCGCTCGATGCTGTCCGAGATGACCAGGCTGCTGGAGCAGGGCTGGCTTTCGCTCAAAGGGGGCGGGATTATGGCTTTTGCAACGGCGCCGGCTTTTCCGCTCCTGAGATCCTTAACAACCAGCACCAGCTTGTAGCGCAACCTCAGGTCGAGCTGCAGCGTTTTCTGGAAAACGGAGCGGCCCGACGGACCTTGACCAGGGAACCAGCCCTGCAAGGGAAGCGCTAGCTCGCTTTCGAACTCTTCCACGATTTTACCCGTGATGTCGCTCACGCCCCCATATATGCTGATTTTAGCTAAAGGAGCTCCGCCGGCCTGATCAAAGCTCAAGGTCCCGTTCTCAATCTCAGCCGTAACCAGCACCAGGACCCGGCGTTCGTCCAGTTTAAAATAGTCCTCAGCAACCTGAACGGGGAGGCCATTATAGTTAATGTCAAAGTTCACGCTCTCCCTCCGGTTAGCGTCCCTGATTTCCGGCGGCCGGTGAAGCCGGGCGAAGGTTTCGTAACGCTGGAAGGGCCTGTCTTTGATCCTCTGATAGGACCGGCCGCCTGGGGTGAAGTAGGGTCGCGCGCTCCTGTTTTGCTCTCCCATTTCCTCTGCCAGCGTCAACCCCGAGCCGGGCACCTTGAGCAACGCCTCTTTCTCCCAGGCGTCCATGGCAAGCCGGTATTCGCCGCTCAGCGTGGCATCGACGAACTCGAGTTCTACGTCCTCGCCGACGCCGTCGAGGTAACGGTAGCGCCAAATTTCGAAGGGAAAGGCAGCGGTGCTCCCGCCCCCCTCGTGGAACGGGCGTTGATATTGTCCTCCCGAGACATGGGATTCCACTTCATCGGGCGGACCGAACGCGATATAGATGCGACCGCGATCGGTCATCCATCCGGGCATGCCCGAGGAGAACTTTTTGTTAGCGTAGGCGATCCTCCTGTAGTGCTCTATTTTGAATTCGTTTTCAGGGGTCCTGGGGTCGGGGTCGCGCCGCGCCCAGAACTGTTCTATGAACCTCTCCTTCTCCTCAACCGTCGTGAGTTTCCTGAAGACCTCTTTTTCCTCGGGCGAGATTATGTAGAGCACGTCCTCGTTCAACCATTTATCGTAATCGGCATGCAATCGGGCCTCTTTTGTATTTCCCTGGGCGGCTGGAACAAATGCGCAAATAGAGCCTATAGTCACGATGCACAACCATGCGTACCTGCTTTTACTCATACCGGCCCATGGCAAAGAGCCCTGCCTTGCCGCAGGGCGATTCTTACGCTCGAACGTCGGCGGCAAGCTCTCTGGCGCCTGCGCCCGTCTCCTTAAGCAGATAAGCGAGCGCTCCGATTATCACCACGAATCCAGCCAGGAACTTCCAGATGACGTGGTACTGGGCCACAACGGCATCCTTCAAGGTTCCCAGGGTCGCTCCGCCGACCGCTGGCGCCAGAAAGCCGGCCGCGTTGCCTATGAGGAGCATCATGCCCACAGCCAGTCCCATGACGCTGGGACCGAGTTCGCTGGACTCGGCAGCAACCACGAAAAGCATGGGAGCGATTGAGCCGATGGCGAAGCCGATTAGAGCGGCGGTCGCGAACAAGACCGCCGCCGGAGCGCTCTCGACCGTTACCAGACAAAGGAACATGAGAGACAAGATCACGGCTGAGGATAAAAAGAAGGGGCGGCGCAGCCTGATCCGGTCCGAAAGGGTCGGGGTCACCGCTGCCCCGAGCGCCGTTCCGATGATACTTATCATTATAATAAGGCCGGCATAAGTCCCGGCCCCGCTCTTGCTCAGGTAGGAATATCCGAAGGTCAGCCAGCTAACATTGGCCGACATCATTATGAACAGGATCCCGATCAATATCCAGAGGGTCCTGCTGCGCGGCAGCCTCAGGAACAACGATCGCGACGGTCCGCTCGAGTGCCGCGCGCCTGCCGGGTTCGCCTCGGCCGGGGACTTGCGAATGGTCAAGCACCAGACAAGGGCGCACAGGCTAAGCGCGAGCCCGGTATACCTCAGCACCGCCCGCCAGTCCCCGGGAGACAACATGCCGATGATGCCCGCGCCCAGCGCTGACCCGAGAGAGTTCCCAGACATGTAGAGCCCATGCCCTTTCCCCATGTGCTTGCTGGCCACCCAAAGGGTGACAACTTTGGGCACGGCTATCGAGTAGATAATCCCGCCGATGGAAAGGACCGCCGTGGACAGCCAGAGGCTTTTGAAGCCGCTGACGAAGCCCCAGCTTATTCCACCGATGGCAACCAAGATCATGCCCAGGTTCGACATCAAAGTCGGCCCATAGCGGTCCACGGCCAAGCCGACCGGCAGCGCGAGTATCGCCATGCCGAACACGTGGATGTTGAACCATATCGATATTTGGGCCGCCGACAAACCTAGGGAGCTTTCGATAGAGGCCAGCACTGACAGCGGCGCCTTGTGAGCAAAGCCGTTGCTGAACATGCCGAGCCAGCAGAGCATCAGGGGCAGAATATATTGTCCCGCGCGCTCGGCGGCGGGTGCTTTGGTTGGAGCGGTTGTCATTTGTCCTCCGGACTCCAGTCGCGCAAGGCGCTCACCGGAGAGAGCTGACCCTATCGACTATCGGGTCGCGCCGTATCGATCATCCCGAGCAGATTCACGACCCTCTCCGTATCCAGGTACTGGCGCAGCGCTTTGATTTTACCGGCCTGGTCGAATTCGATTGCGGTGGCGCCGACGTTTTGATAAGGCCCTGCAGCGGTGTCGGCATAAAATTTCCACTCGGCGACCACTCGATTACCCTCCCCGGTCATCTGCTCGACCTGCAGCCTGGCCGGACCCCTGGTATAGACCTTCCGCGAAAGGGCGTCGAAATGGCCTTTGATCTCGGCCCGCCCGACGAGCATTCGATAATCTGCGAACTTGCCCTGGGCCAGGAAGTAGCCATCCTCGGCGAACCAGTTGCTTATGGCGGCCCCATCCATGGTTGGGACCACGGCCTCCATGAACTCTCTGGCGAGTTTTTTGAATTCATCGATCGACATGATCCGGCGTCCCTGTCACCTGAAAAAATTATCAAAAGATATATTTCAGCCCGAACTGGATCAGGCGGGGACCTCCCGACCCGAGTCCTACGTTGCCCTGAGCCACATCGGGCGTCTGAAAGAGCGCCCCGAAATTGGGAGCCAGCAACACGTTGCTGGGAATGGAAAAATTAGGGCGGTTGAAGATATTGAAGAACTCGGCTCTAAATTGAATCCTGTGTTGTTCTCGAATCGTCGTCTCCTTCTGGATCGCAAAGTCGAAGTTGACAAACCGCGGGGATCGCAGGATGTTTCTGCCGGCATTGCCGAATTTCCCCCAATCGTTGAGCGCGAAGGCACTGGTGTTGAACCACCGGTTGACGGTGCGGGGGCCCGCCGCTGGGTTTCCCACGAGATCGGGACGATCTGCGTTTACCCCGGTGAGGCTGCGATCCGTGCCGGTCCAGACCGAAAAAGGATTGCCGCTCTGGATCGTCGCGATCCCGCTGATCTGCCAGCCGTCCGCGAGCGCATCCGGCAAGGTCCTCAAAACGTTGCGAAGCGACGGAATGAGGTAGACAAAATTGAAGGTGAAGCGGTGTGTCAAATCGAAATCGGAAACCCCGCGCTCGGCCCGCCTGTCGTAATTGTTCTGCGCCCTGACGTTGATGTTGCTGGCAAGCGATCCTTCCAGCTCAGACTTGTAGTCGATCGACTTGGAGTAATTATAGGCGGCGGCGAACGTCAACCCTCGGCTGAAGCGCTGAGTGGCCTTCACCTGCAGCGAGTTGTACGATGAATTGTCGCCCGATTCGAAATAATTAGTGCTGCCGATTCCCAGGAAGGGCCGGCGCGCATCGCGCGTCGCCGCGTCGGCCGGCGTCAGCTCCCGCCCCAGTATCTTCGGATCGGTTATCGGCTGGTTGATCTCGTTGTTCAGGCTGAGGCGAGTTCCCTTCGTGCCGACGTAGGCCACTTCGAACGTCAAATTATTGGTGATCGCCTGCTGGATCGTAAGATCCCAGTGCTGTATATAGGGGAACTTGAAGCTCTCATCGAAGGTCGTGAACACCGGCGGGCTGGGGAAACTGGCCCTGCCGCCGAAAGATTTTCCGGGGCCGAACGAATCCGGGAAAGACGGGAAGAGATTAGAGGTGCTGTTTAAAAAGGGAGGCCCGTGCATGAGATTGGTCAACCAACGCCCCTGCACCGTGTCCCAGAAAAGCCCGTAGCCGCCCCGAATCACGGTTCTTCTGCTTTTTCTTTGCGCAAACGGAGAATAGGCGAATCCGACGCGCGGGGCGAAATTATGAGGCGAGGATCCATATGGACCCCCCGCGCCTCTCAAAGTTTCGCACGGGATTCTACAGGCGCCGGTATTGTCGCCAATAATGAAGAGCCCCTTGGTAGGAGTATTCAACAGCGCGGGCCGCCATACCATCAAGCGACCTCCCGTCTCATCTAGAACCGTGTTGAGTTCGTAGCGAATGCCTGCGTTGATCGTCAGGTTGGGAGTGACTTGAATGTCATCTTGAAAATAAAAGTTGAGAGAGCTGTAGCGAAATCCCCGCGCGGCGTTTCCCTCGAAATTAAAGGAGACGGTGGGCCGGCCCAGCGCGAAGTCGAGCAGAGGGTTGGCAGCCAGGCGCAGGCTCGGATCGAACTGGGCGGCGGCGATTCCGGTGAAGATCATCAGGCCCGACTGTACGATCGGGAACCAGATGTTCATTCTGTTCCGACGGACATCGGCGCCGAGCCTGATCGAATGCCCGCCCCGCGTGAAGGAGAAGCTGTCTACGAATTGAAAAGTCTCGACATTTCTCTGATTCGGGAGGGTAGCCAGCACGCCGAGCGTTGAGACCGCGCCACGCCCGATCGAAATGTTGGGGATCAAATCGAAGTTGAAGTCCGACGGATTGTTGATGTTGAAACCAAAGTCGCGCGCCCGCGCGCCATCCTCGCCGACTTTCAGGATGTGGGAGCGATTGAAGCCGAAGCGGAACTCATTGAGGGCGCGCGAACCCAGGATGCGAGTATAGGTGAGGGTGAACACCTGATTGCGGGTCTCCTGATCGGTACCAAAGCCAGGGATAGTGGCCGTACCCTGGCCGCGGGTAGAAGAAGAACGTGTGATCTTTGCGGATGGGGCCGCCCAGGCTGAACCCGAACTGATTCAGCTTGAAAGGCGGGATGGGCAGGTCGGGCCGGTCGAAAAAGTTTTTGGCGTCCAGCACGCTGTTGCGAATGAACTCAAAGGCGGTCCCGTGAAACGAGTTGGTTCCGGATCGGGTTACCAGGTTGACGACGGCTCCCCCCTTGCTTCCGAATTCCGCGGAATAATTATTGGTGACGATGCTGAACTCCTGGATGGCGTCGATCGAAGGCAAGACGTTCATGAAACCAAAGTAAAGATTGTTGTTATCGGTCCCATCCAGAAGGAAGTAGTTGGAGGTGCTCCTCTGACCATTGGCGGAGAACCCGAGTGGTCCTCCTTCCGGATTTCCCGGCGATGCTCCTCCCCCCCCGGTAGCAGCCACGCCCGTTCCCAGGGTGGCAAGCTGGATGAAGCTTCGGCCATTGAGCGGCAAGTCAACTATCTTCTTATTATCCATCAACTGCCCGATAGCCGCGGTTTGAGTGTCGAGCAGAGGTGCATCCGAGACAACGTTGACGCTCTCAGCGATGCTGCCGACCTGAAGGATAAGATCGACGCGCGCCAGTTCATCGACGTCGAGCTTGATGCCGCTTCGGATTAAGCGCTGAAAGCCTTCGAGTTCCGCGGTTAGTTCGTAAGTCCCGATGGGCAGCGCGGCAATTCTGTAATTTCCGGTGTCGCTGGAGACGACGCTCCTCGAGTAGTTGGTCTCTAGGTTCCTCGCAGTGATGGTTACTCCAGGTAAAAAAGCATCTGAGGAGTCTTTTACTGTTCCAAAAATTGTAGCAGAATTAACCGCGCGGACGATCGCTCCGGAGCCCAAGAAGAGCCACAAGCAAAACAAACGAAGCGCCCAATTACTCATCGCTCCCTCCTTCGGGATAAATCGGGTTGAAACAGCAGACATGTGGCCTGGTAGCCGTCGAACATAAACTCTGCCAGCCCTTCCGCCAGACAAGCTCTCGGATTGCAGTCGGAGCCAAAGCGGCTTCGACTTCGAATATCAGTAAGACTTTAATTCGCCATGACCTAACAATCGTTCGAAAAGCGACCGATGTAGCTTGAACCGCCCGAATAGCTGTAAATTCTTTTAAATCAACAACTTGCCGTATAAGCCTGCGTCAATTTCGTCGGATTTGAAGCACTCGCCCTTGTCCAAGCTCATGATTTTACGTAACTTAATGAACTTCCAGGACAGCTCAAGCTAATCTAACGAACCTTAGTTTAATTCGGTGCCAAATTATATTTGGACCGGGCGGCCATGTCAAGTGAAAAAATGTAACCTTACCCGAATTTTATAAATTTTCGATGGAGCTTGGCTAGCATGGCACTTGATTAGAGTTAGCTTTAGGATGATAAGTACAGGCTACCGGTAGTTATAAATGAGCCGAGTTGAGTTCAAGAGGCTTAGTCACTATCACTACAAGCACTTGCAGAATTCGGGTAAAATCCATAAAAACGGGGCGGCAGATAATTTGAGATAAGCCCTGACTTATGAGGCGGGCTGGCGCCGGACATTAGAAGTCTCTGCTCTGATACACGATCCTGCCGCCAACCATCGCCATTAATACCTTGAGATCGCGAATCTTACTTTCAGGAACGCTCATGTAATCGTCGCTTAAAACTGCCAGATCAGCCAGCTTTCCAACCTCTATAGAGCCTTTGATGTTTTCTTCAAATGTTAAATAAGCATTGTTAATTGTGTGAAGCTTTAAAGCTTCTTCTCTGGTAATTTTATGTTCAGAACCCAATACTCCCGCAAATCGGGTATCTCGGGTGGTCCAGAAGTAAATAGCCAAAAAGGGGTTATATGGGACGACTGGCCAATCAGTTCCTCCGCCCACGATGATACCATTATCGATCCACTCTCTCATGGGCATAGTAGCGGCCGTCCGCTCTTCGCCCCAGTATTTGACCATGCTGGGAGCTGCAGCATAAGTGTGGTCTTGAGCAGAGACGACCAGGCCCAATCTCTTTATCCGCTCGAACTGGTCCGGCCTGACAAGAAAGGCATGCTCTAGGATCCAGCGTTTTCCTACAATAGATTTTTCTTCATTCGCTTTCTCGTAAGCATCGAGTACCAGGTCTATAGCGCGGTCTCCAACGCAGTGCACGCCGACCCGCCAACCTTGGCGATTCAGCTCCACAACGATTTCATTAAATTTTTCCGTGGGGATTCGCTGTATGCCGTAGAAACCGTCGCTCGGTTCAACGTAGGGTTTAGACATGAGCCCCCCTTCAAACCCGCCATCTATGCCCATTTTTACCGCGTCTATTTTGAGCATATCGTCTCCGAAGCCGCTCACCACGCCCCAAGACTTGATAAAATCTTTGATTTGCTGTAAGGGCAAGTCCGTGTTAAGTCGAGGCATCATGCTGATCCTCAAAGTCAGCTCGCCTCGTGCCCAAAGCTCCTGGTAAATTTTCATATCCTCAGGCGACAAGCCTGTCTCTCTGACGCTCGTCACTCCCGCCTCATTTAATTTGCTCATTGCTTTCTTTATAGCATTGACCTTATCCTGATAAGTTACAGGGGGAAGCAGATGCTTAACTAGATCTATGGCGTTATCGATCATCTCTCCGGTTGGCTCCCCCGTCTTAGCATCCTTAGTGATCTTCCCGCCCTCTGGAGCTGGCGTATCTTTAGTTATCCCGGCTAACCTCAGGGCGTAGCTGTTGAGAATTACCTCGTGGCCGCCGCGAATAACGTATACGGGGTGATTTGAAGATATCGGATCCAGGTCCCAGCGAGTCGGTAACCGCTTCTCCTTTAATTGGCTTTCGTGCCATGCTGACGAGGTGAAGATGAGCGTGCCAGGCGGCGTCTGTTTGACCTTCTTCTCTATTGTTGCCAGCAGTTCGGACATCGATCTCGCTTGGGAGAGGTCCACGCCCCTCTCGTTTAAACCCGCCATCAGCAGGTGATTATGATTGTCGATCAGCCCGGGAATCACAGTCTTTCCCTTCAAATCTATTTTCTTCTTCGACTCGCCAACCGAAGAGGCGACCTCTTCATTGCTGCCAACCGCGACGAATTTCCCATCCTTAATTGCCACGGCTTCAACTATGCTGAAGCTCTTGTCTACAGTGATGATTTTTCCGTTGTAGAAGACGACATCTGCGGCTAGCCCCCTGCTTGCTTGAGAATTTGCAAAAGTTAATGAGAAAACAGACGTCATGACCGAAGCTATGAATATAGTCTTAACCTTGTTTCTTTTGCGCATAGGTCTTTTTCTCCATTTTGAGCAGTTTTAAATTGAACGTAAGGACCAGCTCGACGTTCTTTCGCCCCAAACGCAGAGCATGGAAAGGGGCCTGTGACCGCTTCCGGTTTTCATCGCTTCGCGGCCCGTTTCTTTAAATTCCGGTCTCCGGTCCACTTTACCATAGAGGGGCGCTCGGCTCAGTAGAGGGCATAAAGGTAGCTGTCGTAGCTTCCGAAGTAGACCACGCCGTCGGCGACCGCCGGGGATGAAGGGACCCAGCTCTCGGTCCTGAAGCGCCACTTTTCCCATCCATTGCTGATATCCACTGCATAGAAATAAGTGTCGTAACTGCCGAAGTAGACAACTCCATCGGCAAGGGCGGGAGACGAGGGTATCGACCCTTCGGTTCGAAAGGCCCATCTTTCGCGGCCGCTCTCAGCATCGACCGCATAGAGGTAACCATCTTCGCTGCCGAAGTAGACCGCGCCGTCGAATACCGCGGGGGAAGAGATCACCGAATACTGCGTCTGGAACCGCCACCTTTCGCGTCCGGTCATCGCATCGACCGCATAGAGGTTGCCCTCATCGCTGCCAAAGTAAACCACGCCGTCAGCGACCGCCGGCGACGATTCCACTCCTTTTTCCGTCCTGAAGCGCCATCTCTCGCGCCCGCCCGCGATCTCCACGGCATAGACATCGCCGTCTTCGCTGCCGAAATAGGCAACTCCGTTGTAAATCGCCGGAGAGGAATCGACCCCCTTCTCCGTCCTGAACCTCCAGAGTTCGTATCCATTGACGGCATCCAGCGCGTAAAGGCAGCCGTCGTAGCTTCCGAAGTAGACCACCCCATCGGACAGCGTGGGAGAGGAATCGACTACGTTTAGCGTCTTAAATCTCCACCGCTCGCGCCCGCTCTCAGTATCCACGGCATACAGGCAGCCATCTTCGCTGCCGAAATAGACCGTGCCGCCGGCCACGGCCGGGGAAGAGCGGACCCATCCGCCGGTCTTGAAGCGCCATCTCTCCCACCCGTCGGTCGCATCCACCGCATAGAGGAAGCCGTCATAGCTTCCGAAATAGACGGCGCCATCGGCCACGGCGGGCGAGGAGCGAATCCCCTTTCCTGCTTTGAACTTCCACTTCAAGCCCGTGAGCCGATCGACCCCTCTGGTGGGGTAGACCCCAGTATGCTGGGGATTTCCGCGGAACATCGAGGCTGCGCTCGTTTCGGTGGTTTTATTCATTCTCCCCTCCCGTTTTCAAGGAGCTAGGAGTTAGAAGCTAGGAGAAAGATCTCGATGAAGCTAGAGAAATTTGGTGTACACAGGGTTTCTATTCCGCCTCACGGCCTTTATTCTAGCTCCTAACTCCTAGCTTCTAGCTCCTTATTCTGACTCAGTGCATGTAAAAGAAGCAACTGATGATCGGCGCTCCGAGCACCGTGATCTTCCCTTCGTAGGCGAGCACCGGTTCGACCCTCTTCGGCTGCTCCTCGGCAGTCAGGGCACTGGCTTTGTTCTGCAGAACGATTTCAGTATCCGCCTCTGCTTCCTTGGAAAGCTGGAATACCAGGTAGGCGATAACCCCATCGGGCAGCGCCTCGCGCGTCGCCTTCTCTTCGGGGGCAGAGATCGTCAGCTTGAGCGTCGATAGCCCTCCCTCCTCCTTAGGCTCGGAGCTGACCTCGGCCTTGACCTGGGCCCCGATGGCTCCGCTCGAGCCGCTTTTCTCCGCTTTGACAAAAGAGAGGGGCTTGCCGGGAAACTTTATCTCTGCGGAAACAGAGCCGACCTTCAAGCCGGGGGCCGCGGTGAAGTAAAGTGGAAGCGAGACTTCGCTCTCGACGAGGGCGGAACTCGAGCCGATGGTCAGGCGGGTCAACTTCTCGGGGCCCTGCTCCGGCCAAGCGGCCGCTTCGGCCGGGGCTTCGACAAAATTTATTGAAGCTACCATCAACAAACATGCGAATAATCTTTTTCTCATTTTCGGAGGCGATTTAATCTTGGTGCGTCTCTTTCTGCTCGCGGCTGATCCAGCCGATTGGGTCGCGCGCGTAATCCTCGAAGTATTCGCCCTTCACGTTAATGCCAGGGACGGCGGGGATCCAGGCCTCCTTCAGCAGCTGGTCGGGGTCGCCGAACCTGGCGGCCAGGGCGCGAATTTCCGGGTCGTCGAGCACAGTCAGCCTTCCTTTGTCGATCAAGGTGATTTTAGCTCCATCTTTAGTCTCCAGCACCATGGTCGGGAAATTCGAGTGGACGTGGAAGTGACCGTCGGGCAGATTTTCCTCCTCAACGAAGCGCTTGAACTCCTCGGCCGCTTTCCCCTCGAGCCCGAGCTGCATGCCGATTCCCCAGTGGATGACGCCCGATCTTCTTCTTTCCCAGAGGGTTCCCGTAGGTATCAGGGTCGCCCGCGTCGGGCGTCCCGCCTTGGGATTGGTCCCGATGGCCGCCTCGTGCACCCATCCGAAACCCGGGCCGGGGTGACCGGGCCACTGAGTATTCTCATACTTTCTCAAGATGGCTTTCCATTCTTCCCCGTAGCTTCCGCCCCCTTCGATCCGCTCGACCTTGTTGTTCTTTACGTAGACTTTGATATAGGGAAACGCGCCGGTATGGTTGATGGTTCCAGCGATCACTCCGCTCAGATCGTGCTGCCGCGCCAGATAACCGGTTGGTATGGACATGAGGTGGCCCGGGGAATTGATGTTAGGCCCGAAGGCGTTGTCCGGTATGCTCCAGGTAACGTCGGTCCCTTCCGGGTCGGTGACGCGGATCCGCCTGGCGCGGCTCAGCAATTCCCAGGCCTTTTTATCAATCGCCACCTGAAGCTCGTAGGGGAAACTGGCCAGTCCGGCCATGAAGGTGTCCACGGTAAACCATGGTATCTCCTCCCAGCGGAAACGGGTCTTGGGCTTCGGTCCCCCGATGCCGCAGATCACGATATCGTAGCCGCCGAGTTCCCCCAGCTTGACTACCTGATCGAAGGTCAAGCCGCCCGCCGACATCCTCTCGATCCCCTTGCTTCCAGAGTACATGTAGAGAAACAGTTTCGGCTCCTCGGAGCCTTCGCCCTTGAGCGACGGGGTTTCGCCGATAAAGATATCGGCGTGGCCGCCCGCCTCGCGGATCGCCATGGCAATCGCCTCGTAGATCAGCCTGTCGTGCAGGGTCGAAACCACGATGAGCGCCCTCTCGCCAGGCTTGATTTGATAGCCCGGGAAGGAGCCTCGACCCATGCCGGGACGTTTCACCAACACTCGCGCGATGTCCAATAGGTCCTCGGGCTTTCCCACCTTGGGAGTCTGCGGATAGCGGGGGGCCGGATAGCCGCCCTCCTGGGCGGCTGCCCGCAGCGCGGCGCAAAGCAAGCTGAACAATACTGCTGTTATCGTCAGGTATCTCGACATAGTTCGCTCTCCTTTGAGCCAAGTTGGCGCGGCTTCGGCGAAGTTTTATGGCAACGGGGTGGAGCGAACGCAGGTTAGGGGAACACCGGTCGCTCCGCCCTGGCTGCAAGGCTGCCCGCAGCGCGGGTCGCGGAATCGGCTATCGGTTTTCCCGCGCTTTCGCCAGCTCGGATTTGTTCTCGATCCAGGCGACCGGGGCGCGCGCGTAGTCGTTAAGATAATCGCCGGGGACATTGATGCCGGGAATGGCAGGGATCCAGTTTTCCGATAGCAGCAGGTCCGGGTCCCCGTATTTAGCGGCAACCGCTCTTATCTCCGGATCATCGAGCGTTGTCAGTCTCCCCTTATCGATCAGTTTTATTGTCTTGCCGTCCCAGGTCTCGATCTCCATGGTGACGAAATTATTGTGAACGTGGAAATGGCCGTCCGGGAGCTTGTTCTTTTCGATGAATTCCCGGAACTCTTTAGCTGGCGTATCGATGCCCATCAGGCCCACTCCGATGCCCCAGTGGATGACGCCAGACCTGGCCCTTTCGTACACGGTCCCCAGGCCGAATTCGGTAGCGCTCGAGGGCCGGATGACCTTCGGGTTCGTGCCTATCGAGCACTCGAACAGCCAGCCGCGGCCCGGCCCGGGATGCCCGGGATAATGGACGTCTTTGTATTTTTCGAGCATGGCGCGCCAGCCCTCGCCGTAGCTGCCTCCCCCCTCGATGCGCGTGATCTTGTTCTTTTCGATATAGACCTTGATGTGCGGGAACACGCCGGTGTGGTTAATTGTCCCGGCAATGACGCCGGTGGCGTCGGCGTAATCCAGCCCGACTCCGGGCGGGATGGCGCCGAGGTGTCCCCGCTGCACGATATCCTGACGGTTAAGTTGCATCGACTTCTCGAATTCGCCCTTGCGGACGGTCCAGGCGATGTCGGTGCCCTCCGGATCTGTGACCCTGATCCTCTTGGCTTGAATCAGCGTTTTCCAGGCCTTTTGGTCGATGGCCTCCTGAAGCTCGGGCGGGTAATCGACCATGCCTGAGACGAACAGATCGGCGGTCGGCCAGGGGATATACTCCCAGCGAAACGAGGTGCGGGGGTGCGGCCCGCCGAAGCCGTAAATCAGAATGTCATACTTGCCATCCTCGGCGATCTTGATCACCCGATCATAGGTAAGGCCCGAGAGCCTTTCGATCCACTTATCCTGCGTGTACATGTTCAGGAAGATCTTCAACTCTTCTGACCCCCTCCCTTCAAAACGGGGCGCGTGGGCGATCAGGATATCCGGTTCGCCTCCCGCCTCGCGGATGGCAGTGGCGATGGCATTCAAGACCCGCTGATCGAAGAAGCTGGGCACTACGATTAAAGCTCGTTCGCCCTGCTTTATCCCATAGCCTGGGAAGAAATTGCTCCCCTGCGAGGGCCGCCTGACCACGGTCCTGGCGATGTTGAGCAGGGTTTCGGGAGAGATCCCATCTTTAGAGGATAGCTGATAGCGCGGTGCCGGATAGCCGTCGCTTTTCGCGCCCTCTTGGGCCGCAAGCCAGCCGCTCGCTATCAGCATCGCTGCAAACAGCCAGCAAGCGAGTTGTTTAGCTCTACTGAGATCCAACATAGGCTTGTCTCCTCTTTTTTTATCGCCGAGCAACTCATGAGCCGTGCTCACTCATGAGCTGCTCTGTGTAGTCAAAGACCGATCGATGCGGGTGTTCCCCTGCCAAGCTAGAACAGAAACTTAAGCCCGAACTGAATCTGTCTGGAAGTGGTAACGGTGCCGGTGATTCTTCCCGCGGAGCCGATCGGCACGCCGCTCGGATCGGCGAAGACTCTGTTCAGCGGCGGCGCGAAATTCAGTCGGTTGAATATATTGAAGAACTCGGCCCGGAACTGGATGCGCTTGTCCTCGCGAATCGAGGTGTTCTTGACCAGAACGAAATCGAAGTTGACCAGGCCGGGCCCTATGATCGTATTTCTCCCCGCGGTCCCTATGAAGCCGGCAGGTTGCAGGGCGAAGGCGTTCGGATCGAAGTATTTATCGGGGCCGCCGAGGACCGGGCTCTTATCCGCGCCCGGCCTCAGGTCGGGCCTGGTATTCTCGACGTTAAAGACGTTAGATCGATCGAACCCGACGCGCGCGCTGAACGGATTGCCGCCGGCAACTGTGGCGATGCCGCCGATCTGCCAGCCCTCGATGAATTTGCCGGCGAACCCGCTCAGGCCGCTGCCGAGGCGCCGGCCGGGGCCAAACGGCAGGTTGAACATATAGTTCACCGTCAGGTTGTGCCTGACGTCGAAGCTCGACAGCGCCCGCTCGTTGGTTCGCAGATGGTAATAGTAGATGCGGTTTGCCGATTCCGTTACGAAATGGCTCCCCTGGAAGCCGGAGGCATCGTCAACCGACTTGGCCAGGGTATAGGAGGTCTGGAGCTGAAAACCGTAGCTGAACCTTTTATTGACGCTCACCTCCAGCGAGTTGTAGAAGGAATTGGCATCCGTGGTATACATGCCGATCTCATCGAATGCCGGATTCAGGCGCCGGCGCGCCGCTATGAACAGCCTGCCATTTACCACCTGCACCGGCGGGACGTTCACGTCGCCGCGCCTGACCAGATGGGTGCCGCGGGAGCCGACGTAGCCGATGCTCAAAACAGTATCGGCGAAGATCTCGGCCTGAAGGTTAAGGCTGTATTTCAGCATGAAGGGCTGTTCGGGAGTAAACTCGATCGGCTGCAACCTGAAGGCCACGAGCGGGCGCGCTCCAGCAAAGGGGTTGGGGAACTGCGGCTGGATGATCCGGGCGATGTTGACCAGCGGCGACTGGAAGATCGGTCCCGAGCCCCAGTAGTTGACGGTCAACTGCTCGTGGAACAGGCCGAAGCCGGCGCGGAGCGCCGTCTTGCCGTTGCCGAAAAGGTCCCAGGCAAATCCGACGCGCGGCGCGAAGTTCTTGAGCGATGGGTTCTCGGCATAAACCGGCGGCCCGACGCTCGTCTGCGTATCGGTAAGAGGATTCGGGATCTTGACCAATCTGTTGTTCTTCTCGGCGGGCATGCTCATGAACTCGTAGCGAAGTCCAAGGTTGAGCGTGAAGTTCGGCCGCAACCTGAGATCGTCCTGAACAAAGAAGCCGTAAAGCGTCTGCCGGTAGTGGCGTTTGGAGTCCGAGCCCGGCAGGACCCCGGTATAGCGGAACGGCTGCGCCCGCAGGAAGTCCCCGAGGTTGTTGAACTCATAGCTGCCGTCGAAGAAGAAGTCCAGGAGCCAGTTGTTTTGAAAACGCTTGACGTTCATGCCAGCCTTAACCGAATGGCGCCCCCTGGTATAGGTGACGTTATCGGTATATTCGAATGAGTTGTCGGGAAAATCGAAGATATCGACGGTGCCGGCGCCGAGCTGGGTCAACTCGCTCGTGCTGATGCTTCCTATGATGCCGGTCTCACGGCCGGGGGCGAAAGACTTTACCCCTACCGATTCGGGAAACGGCGGCGTGATCGGGAAAGAGCTGGGGTGCGAGCGGTTGAATCCGAATCTGAAGAGGTTGAGCCAGCGCGAGGATATCACCTTCTTCTCCTCGACGGTCAAATATTGATTGCGCGATGCCAGATCGCGGCCGTGGCCCGGCAGCCTGCCGGCCGCGGTCTTCCTGCCGTCGTCGAAGGTGTAACGGACAAAAAGCGAATCGGAATCGGAAAACTGATGATCGATCCTGATCTGGAAATAATCTTCGCTCGTAGGCTGGCTGGCCGAGCCCAGCCACTCGCCGGTGCCGTCGCCGAAGTCGCGGCCGTTGGGCAGAGGATAGAGGTCCAGGAAGGGCTTGATTCTCGGATCGATCCCGACGTCGATGATCGGCCCACCTCTGAACTGCGGAATCTTGCCTTGGCGCGCCAGGGCGTTCGGAACCGTTGCTACTTGAGTTACGCCGAGGCTCTCCCTGAACCCCTCATAGCTGCCGAAGAAAAAGGTCTTGTCCTTGAGGATCGGGCCGCCGAGGGTGAAGCCGAACTGATTGCGCTTGAACTGCGGAATCGGCGCATCTGGCTTATCGAAGAAATTCTTAGCATCGAGCACGCTGTTGCGGTGGAACTCGAAAGCGCTGCCGTGGAACTCGTTAGTTCCGGACCTGGTGACAGCGTTGATCACCGCCCCCGGCACGCGCCCGTATTCCGCGCTGTAGTTGCTGGTCTGGACCTCGAATTCCTTTACCGTCTCGACTCCGAGCAGGAAACCGGCCACGCTTCCCGGCGTGTGGCTCCAGAACATGTGCTGGACATCCGTGCCGTCGAGCAGAAAGAGATTGGATTCGAGGCGCGCGCCGGCCACGGTGATCTTGGGAGTTGAACCGGAAAAGGCATCGCCCTGCGGAGCAGTCGCGACGCGAGAGACGCCGGGCTGCAGGAAAACCAGCTGCTCGAAGCTGCGCGCGTTAAGCGGCAGGTCGCGGATCTTTCTGTCATCGACCAGAGCGGTGATCGAGGCGGTGGTGGTCTGGACCGCTGATATCTCTCCCGTGACCACGACTTTTTCGGTGATCTCGCCGACCTTCAAGGTGAAATCGACCATCGCTTCGCTCCCCACGGTGAGCTTGATGCCGGTCCTCACTCCGGTCTGAAACCCGGTCAGGGCAGCGGTCACCTCGTAGGTGCCCAGGGCCAGGTTCGGCGCGCGATACCTCCCTTCGTCATCGGTCACCATAGTGCGGGTGATGCCGGTGTCGAGGTTTTTAATGGTTATGTTAGCTCCAGGAAGAATAGCACCTGTTTCATCTTTTACGGTTCCAAAAATCGTAGCCGTTGTGACCTGGGCCAGGGCGGCCTGCCCCGGCAAAGCCAGCCATAACAACAGGGCGAGCAAAGCGCGAATTCTAGACATAGAGGCCTCCTGCTGTGAAGTAATAACTCAACTTTTGCGGTAACTTATAAGCTATTTGAATTCAAATACTTAGAAGCTCGCTTTTGAAGACCTGAAATCTGCTAACCCCTTGATATAAAAGGGTTATAGGTTCTTACCGCAAAAGTTGAGTAATAAGTTAAACCCGTATCTTCGAACGGGCGGATAATTTTCAGGCCGCGAGTTGGGGTCTCTCGCATCCCGTCACCGGGCCCATGGCTTCCCCAATGAATTCGCCTGAATAGCTATGTTATTGCGCCCGACATTCGCTAATAAATGTCAGGCCAAAAGGCGCCTCGATTATATTTAAGCCCGCTACCGTATGTCAAGTGAAAGCCGAAAAACAGGAGCCAGGAAGAGGAGCTAGAAGCTAGGACTCATCTTTAGCTCAAAATCTTTGGAGTTTTTGAGAATTGCTAAGCCGTTGAATTTAACTGGACTTTGGCCAAAAAAGAGTTGGCAGGGGGCCTGGATTTTCCTTACGATAGAGTCGCAAAAGCGAGATTGACTCTTTCGAAGGAGGTA
>FWPU01000752.1_pt1 | contig 103425 bp, 97 predicted proteins | sample 2228361 | NCBI WGS metagenome assembly FWPU01 (sample SAMEA103939777, study PRJEB20133) | metagenome | reverse complement strand
GGGGGGATTGTATCCGATAGACGTCTGCCCGCTCCCCCCAACGCGTCCACGCACCGCCATACGATAGGTACGATTGTATCCGATAGACGTCTGCCCGCTCCCCCCAACTACTGCTTTCAAGCAGCGGACCTGGGGGAGATTGTATCCGATAGACGTCTGCCCGCTCCCCCCAACCGTCATCCGAGAAGTGACCGAGATGGGCGGATTGTATCCGATAGACGTCTGCCCGCTCCCCCCAACCCACCCACTAACACCCCTTCAGGATCTTTGTGTTGTGTCCCCTGTGTCTTAGCGTACCAGCGAAACGTCTACCTCCATCAAAATACTGACACCCGGGGTAAAATCAGTGCCTCACCCTTCAACGAGTAGGTGGGACGGTGACGTACGAGGACGCTCTCAGAATTCTCGAACTCAGGGACGGCTATACGCTGGAGGATCTCAAGGCCGCCTTTCGTCGCGCTGCCAAGAAGTATCACCCGGACGCCAGCGGCACAACGGAGACGGCTCAGAAGTTCATCGAGGCCAACGCCGCCTATCAGCTACTTCTCGAGGCTTTGCAGACCGGTGCGCGCGTGGGAACAGGGCGGACCGACACCGCGGCGCAGGACGTCGAGGACCCGTTGCTCGAAGAGCGCATCCGTCTTCTCACGCAGGCGTTCAATCGGATCGTGCGAGAGGCGGAGCGTAGGTACGAGCAGATGCAGCGCACCGTCGTGAATCAGATTCACGACAATCTCTTATCCTACGGGAACAAGAGCACACTCGAGAAACGATTCGAGTATGACACGCGCACACTCATCGAAGAGGAACTACACAAGCTCATTGACAGTTTGACGAGCGCGCTGCAGGAACTCATTGACCGCTATGACGAATGGCTGAACGCGACGCTCAACTTCGCCTTCGAGCGCAGGCGTCAGCAGGAGATGCGAGACGCGATGCGGTCCCCCAAGCAGGCTGTCAGTGCCGTCTTGTGTTCGTCGGCTGCTGGGATTCTTCTGCTATGGTTGGGGGTCAATCCCTTCGCGGCTTCGGTGGTAGGGCTCTGTGCCCTGGGCCTGCCGTACGCGGTGGCTGCGGCCCGGATCTCGTATCGCTGGCGCGTCGATCGGTTCCGCCTCGGCATGTCGGCGCGAGAGGTCCTGCCCGAGCGAGGGATGTTTGCGCCAAATGTATCCCATGTGTGGTCGAAAGAGGAGGCTGGTGGGGTAGGGATGATTGGCGGAGGGATCTTCGGGGCGGCGGTTGGTGGCCCGTTCGGCGCGGCGGTCGGCGCAGTCCTCGGTGGCTTGATCGGGTCGTTGTTCGGCGAGCCGTACGAGCGGACGGCGCAGCGAGTGTGGGCCCAAGTGCGCCCGGCCCTGATCCAGTTCTTTGACAATCTGGGCGACTACCTGGACAGGCAGTTGCGGGAAGCACACGACCGCCTCATCGAACGGATTCGGGCGAATTACACGGAAGCCAAACGCCAAGCGATCCTCGCCCTGCTTCCGCCAAAAGGCCAGCGTTAGGAGGAATCCTCAGCCTTGTCGCGTTCAGATTGCGTAGGATGTCTATATGTCGAGCGAGCCGATTGATCCCAACGTTGTAATCGGGCACGTGCACCTCAAGGTTGCCGACCTCGGTAGGGCACTCGCCTTCTACTGCGATGTTCTGGGTTTTCAGTTAAAACAGAGATACGGACGGGGCGCTGCGTTCGTTGCCGCCGGCGACTATCACCACCACATCGGCCTGAATGCATGGGAGAGCGAGGGCGGTTCCCCTCCGCCTCCAGGAACTACCGGACTCTATCACTTTGCGATTCGATATCCGACAAAGGCGGCACTGGCGGATGCGCTTCGACGTGTCCAGGAAGCCGGGATAGTGCTGGAGGGGGCGGCTGATCATGGCGTCAGTCTTGCGCTCTATCTCCGGGACCCGGACGGCAATGGCGTCGAGTTGTACTGGGATCGGCCACGAGAGGAATGGCCACGCACGCCGGATGGTCAGATCGCGATGCGCACCGATCCTCTCGACCTGCGGGAGCTCTCTTAGCCGATGTCTATACGCCGGGCAACTCTCGGGCAAACGTCAGCGCGCCGACCCAAACCGCGCCAGCGGAGCGGAGGGTGTCGGCGCACTCCCGTAGCGTCGCGCCCGTGGTCATCACGTCGTCCACTAACAACACGCGCCGACCGGCGACCTCCGGCGTCGCACGAAAGGCGCCCCGCAGGCTCAGCGCACGCTCCTTTCCACGCAATCGCGCCTGCTGGCGCGTGTAACGAATGCGAAAGAGCGCGTCCCGCCTCACGCGGTCTTGGGGAAAAGCGGAGCACAGCAGCTCCGATTGATTGAACCCGCGCATCGCCATCCGGAGGCGGTGCATGGGTACCGGTACGATCAGGTCGGCGTCGGGAAATGCGCTCTCGAGGACGGGCAGCATCCGCTCGGACATCGGCCTCCCCAAGGCGACGAGCCGATGAAACTTGAGCCTTCGCACCGCGAGGCCCGCCGCCCCCTCGTACACGTAGGCCGCGCGCGCCCCGTCCAAGCCCTCCAACCCGATGCAGAACGGACAGTCTGCTGCCGGGCCCGTGCCGCATCTCGGGCAACCTCCGAGCCACGCTGGCACGAGTTTTGCGTCACACTCGGAACAGATGGGCGGCGTGTCGAGGTCGTAACAGAGGCAACACTTCGGTGGTGCGACCACGTGTGTCAGCCCGTCCAACCAGGACCGTATCACCTTTTTAGAAAAGGCCCTCGAAGAGGCTGCGGCTTCTTGGGTCCAACGCGTCGAGATCGCGGATCTCGAACCGTTGGCCGTCCACGCTGTAGATGTGCCACCGACCGGGGGCGACTTCGTGGATCGAATCGCGGATCCCGCGAATGTAGAAACCGACGCGCCCGTGCGCTGTCATCACCTCCCAGCGCCATAGCGAGGCCTCCTGTACGAGCTTGTCAATCCGCTCGATTTGCGGCGTGAAGTACCTTCTTTCGAGCAAGGCCTGAAGAGCGCGGCGACTTTCCTCGTCGAGGTTCTCGGGGTGGCGCAGGATGCCGATTTCGTTACCGTCCTCGTCGAGGAGGGCGACGTACTCCTCGGGGATCGTCAACGGAAAGCAGCGAACGGCCTGCACGCGCTCGAACGTTTTGCCCTCGATTTCGCAGGTAGCGCGAACCGCATCGGGCGCTGGCAGCGTCAATCGAACCGTATTCTCTTCGAGGTATCGTAGCCGCACGGCGCCTACTATTTTGTCTGAATTGCTCCGTCTGTTTTATACGACGGGTAGGGACCGAGAAAGGAGATGCAGTTTCTGTCATCGGCGAGGGAGGACCGGCGAGTCCCCGTTCTGGTCGGGAACGGGCGAATTGCGACATTCCTGGGGCCGAGCGGCTACCACGAAGCGGGCGAAGAGGGAAGTCACCACCTTCAGGAGATCGTGCTGGCTGGCCGTCGCGGGCCCGGGCCGCAGTTTCAGCTCGTTTCCTTTGGCCGAGTGACGCGCGCGTTGCTCGTGGACGCCGAGGAGTCCGAGCCGCTCGAACGGGAGCAGACGCTCGATGTCCACGCCGCCAACGTGCTGAGTCGCCTCACGCACGACAAGGTTCTCGAGTCCACCCGAACCCTCGTCCTCCATCACCGGAACACTCTCATTTGGGATACGCGGATCACGAATACCTCCGATGCAGAGGTCGGCGTCGTGCTTCACCTGCGGTATCGGCTGGAAGAGCAGGAAGGGGTTCGCTTTCGCTTCTTGGAACCTGACAACGGCAGCGCGACGATCTCGTACCAGCATGGATCCAACGCAGGCTGCGTCTATCTGTTGGCCACGGATGCTCTCATTCATCCGGAAGACGACGGCTACACGATCACGGTGTCGCAGAACCTTCGGCCGGGGCAGGCTCTTCGAGTCCGCCTCGCCCTGACGTTTTCCGATCGCTTCGAGTACAGCGAACCTTTCCGCTGGGAAGAGCGAGCGGCTGCCGTCGCGCGCCACGAGGCGGAGTGGCATGGTTTCTGGGATCGCAGTGAACTTATCACCAACGATCTGACCGTGGACGCCCTGAGGCTCATGAGCCTCTATACGATCGCCTGTCAGGCCACGCCGTGGAGCATTCCGCCCGTTCTGTGCCGAGAGCCGTGGCACGGCGGCGCGTTCCACGACGAGCTGTATCCCGTTCTTGCTCTACTCGGCTCAGGCCACCATGAGATTGCGGAACGCCCGCCCTATTTCCGCCTCGCCTGCCTCCCGCGCGCGCAGCTGCGAGCCGCCGGACGGGGCGCCCTCTATCCCTGGAACTCGACCGAAGACGGGGAAGAGCGCGATCCCGTCGGCCCGTGGTACACCGAGAGGCATCACTTGGGAGCCATCGCCGCCAGCGCGTGGTTCTATTTCACCTATCAAAAGGATATAGATGTCCTCGCCGACTTCTATCCGATGTTGAAGGCGCTGGCGGAGTACGTGGCAAAAGAGGTTCTCACGAAGGACGAGCGCGGACGCTGGGTCACGCGCGCTTGCACGGACTTCGATGAGAGCGCTCCAGCGACCGAGTGCGGGCCGTTTACCCTCGCCGCCTCCGCGTTCGTCCTGTCGCGCGCCGCCGAAGCGGCCGCGCGCCTGCATCTGGATGTGGATCGCGCTTCGCATTGGGAGATGCTGGCGCGCGAGCTACAGGCGAACTTCCCTGTGGACGTCAGCTCCCGGAGGTATGCCATGCCGGAGGGCGTGCCCGACCACGTCGCCTGTTTGGGGTATATCGCCCCGTTCTTTGTAGATGACGGAAGCCCCTACGCCCGAAATACGTGCAAAATCCTGTATGAAAAGCTCCGAACCGAATCGGGCTTCCGGCCTGGCGACAGCGCCGTCTTCGAAGGGTCGGCTTGGATGTGGACGGCAGGACACCTGGCGATGTGCTTTGCAACCCTCGGAGAGGGCGACCTCGCCTGGGACGCGCTGCGACACGGCGCCAACTCCGTCGCCCAATTCGAATCCCCGTGCGAACACATCCGCGCTGACGGATCGGTCGCCGTACCGTGGTTTACGACCGGTTGCGGAGCGTGGTTAGCGGGTCTGCACTGGATGTTCGCCCGCACCGACGACAATGGCGACCACCTCCTCGACGCCGTACCTGAATCTCTTTCCGATTTCTCCTTCCGGGGCCTGCGACTAAGCCGCGGCGTCTCCGCGTCGGCGCGGGTCGAGGGGGGCAAGCTGACCTTTCTCTCCCTCTCCAGCCCGATTCGGCAAGCGTTCTCTTTCGAGATTCCAGTGCGATTTGCAGAGGGCACCTGCCTGAGCCAGATGGGCCGCGTTTTCGACCTCGAGACCCACTGGCGGGTACAACTCGATTTGCTCGAAGGTCCGAACGACCTCGTGTCGCCCGCCTGAGCAGTTCCGCGCAGATGTGCGGGATGGGAAGCGCGCCTGCGGATGGAAAGATTCTCAAGGGAGATGCGGAAGATCGAGGCTGAACGGGCAGTCCCCGGGGCAATCGTGTTATACGCTGCTCTGGGTCTGGCTGACTTTGGGTTTACCCTTGCGACGATACACGCGGGCGGGCGCGAGTTGAACCCCTTCCTCGCCTGGGCCTTGGGCGTGGGCCTCTTCGAGTATCTCAAACTGGCTCTGACGCTCTTGGTCTGCGCCGTCATGCTATTTCTCTGGCCTCGCTCGCCTGCGGCGCGGCGAGTCACCCATGTCGCCAACGTCCTCATGGGAATCCTTCTCCTCTACCACATCTCGCTTTGGGCGAGGGCGATGCATCTGCTCAATTAGTGGCGTGTCAGATGACGACGATGTCAATGTCGTCGCGTGGTCTTCCCGCTCGCTCGCAACGATCTGCAGCCGCGCTTTGGCCTCGACGCCCTCAAGCAACACTGCTTGACATGCCCCGCCCCGCGCGCTCCAACACCCACGAAGCCGACCCAAACGACTTCGAGGGCGGCAGACGAAGCCCCGCCGCTGAGCGTCCCTGCTCCGGAGGTACGGGGTCCTGCGCTTCCGCCAGTCTCACGCCCGAGAGCGCGATCCCCGCCGCGCCAGTTGCCTTCAGAAAGTCCCGTCGCGTGAACTCCTTCTCCATGCCGCCGAGTCTACCGGCGCTCGGCCTGTCAGGTCACCCGGGTGGGTTGTTGCGCCAGTACTCGATGAGCTCCTGCTCGCGGTCAATGCGGCCATTCACCATCCTCGGCGTTAGGTCGTCGCGACCAGCCCAGAAAGCGAACTTCATAAGCAGCGCGAGGCGCAATCCCATATCCTCAATGTCCAATAGCCGAACGAGGGCGAGGATGCGCTCACGGTCGGGCTTGTCCGATAAGTTCAGTGCAAGGACGGTCTTGAAGCGCGGGTTGCGGAGGCGGACGATAGCGTCGGTTAGCTCGTTTGGCGTTGGTCCTCCGGCGCGCTGTCCCTCGATCGAGACGTTGGTGATTATGGCGTCCTCTCGCTGCACGCCTGCTTGATCCGCCTCGACGATCGCCTCCAGAAGCAGGTGCGAGACGCCGGATAGTCCCCACACAGACAGTAGGCTTGCGGCGCGGACCCTCCCGTAGGGGCTCAGCGTCGGCAGCGCCTGCCGAACAATCGGCGCTGCCCGCGCTGATAGGATCCGATCCAGTTCTCGCTGCTCGCGCTCCTCTCGCTCCCACTCCGGGTTGGGATTCTCCGGCTGCGGCCGCGGTCCGTACCACTGCGGAACGCTAAGCTTGAAACCGGCGAGAAACGCCGTAATCCTCCTGGCTCCTGAGTCGGACGCGCCTCTCAACGCCTTGGCTGCGTTGACGATAACCGTTTCGACGACGCTGCCGCACACTTCGATGGTGGTCTCGCGCGTCGGCAGCAGAATCCCGCCACCCACTTCGACGTCGGATTGGGCTGCCGTCCACCATCGCCGCGCATTCTGGTCATCGGGATCACGTGACAGGTTCGGGATCATGACCCGCCCTTCGGCTTGCATCAATCCAACGAAGAGGTAGTTGCTGTCTTCGAGCGACCTCGCTGGGGGCAGAAACGGATTGGCGTCGTGGGGGAACTCCGTGTGGAGGAACAGGCTCTTGATGGTCCGACCTGCGCGGCCAATGCCTACGCTGATGACTTCGAAAGTATCAACGCCGGTGATTGCGTTCGGCATCTGCTGATCTCCGTTGAGGTCCCTGTAGGCGCGGCGTGTGCCGTACTGCCTCTCGACCGGCCGCACGATCGCTACCAGGTTTATGGAGTTGAGGGCGCGTGCATCCGCAGCGTTCGGATAGAACCATTCCATCGCGCTGTTGGTCGGGTTAGGCAGCGCCTGCTGGGTGAACGCTATGGCGAGAATGAGTGCTGTCATCGTTCGTTGAGTCTCCTGTAAGACCGTTCAGGTCACCCCGGGTGGGTTGTTGCGCCAGTACTCGATGAGCTCCTGCTCGCGGTCAATGCGGCCATTCACCATCCTCGGCTTTAGGTCGTCGCGACCAGCCCAAGAAGCGAACTTGCTGAGGAGTGCGAAGCGGAAATTTGTGTCCTCAATGTCCAATTGCCGAACGAGGGCGAGGATGTGCTCGCGGTCGGGTCGGTCCGTCATTTTGAGCGTGAGGTAGTACTTGAAGATAGGGTTCCGAAGGTCCACGATGAGATCCACCAATTCGTTGGCTGTGGGACCTCCGGCACGAGAGCCTTCAAAGCCGGCGGTGAGAAAGACAGCGTCCCCTCGCTGCACGCCCGCCCGATCCGCCTCGACGATCGCCTCCAGAAGCAGGTGCGAGACGCCGGGTAGCTCCCATACCGCCAGTACGCTTGCGGCGCGGACCCTCCCGTAGGGGCTCAGCGTCGGCAGCGCCTGCCGAACAATCGGCGCTGCCCTGGTCGACAGGATGGCGCTCAATGTGTCGGCCCATTCTTGGGTGCGCCCGCCTGCCGTGGCAGGCTTGCAGACCGCCAGAAACGCCGTAATCCTCCTGGCTCCTGCGTCGGACGCCCCTCTCAACGCCTTGGCTGCGTTGACGATAACCGTTTCGACGACGCTGCCGCACACTTCGATGGTGGTCTCGCGCGTCGGCAGCAGAATCCCGCCACCCACTTCGACGTCGGATTGGGCTGCCGTCCACCATCGCCGCGCATTCTGGTCATCGGGATCACGTGACAGGTTCGGGATCATGACCCGCCCTTCGGCTTGCATCAATCCAACGAAGAGGTAGTTGCTGTCTTCGAGCGACCTCGCTGGGGGCAGAAACGGATTGGCGTCGTGGGGGAACTCCGTGTGGAGGAACAGGCTCTTGATGGTCCGACCTGCGCGGCCAATGCCTACGCTGATGACTTCGAAAGTATCAACGCCGGTGATTGCGTTCGGCATCTGCTGATCTCCGTTGAGGTCCCTGTAGGCGCGGCGTGTGCCGTACTGCCTCTCGACCGGCCGCACGATCGCTACCAGGTTTATGGAGTTGAGGGCGCGTGCATCCGCAGCGTTCGGATAGAACCATTCCATCGCGCTGTTGGTCGGGTTAGGCAGCGCCTGCTGGGTGAACGCTATGGCGAGAATGAGTGCTGTCATCGTTCGTTAGTCTCCTATTGCTACTGTTTGTCGTGAAGTGTCCAATCGTACCAAATCCTCATCGTCCATGTTCCGACGGCGATCCCTCCTTCGGTGCAAGAGCCGGTGCCGGCCCAATAGACGTGCGTTAGGGGCCCGTACCGGGGCGGATCCTGCGGAACCCTGTAGAAGAAGTGGAACTCGTCGCCTGCCGCGGTCAAGTAGTCAAGGAAGAGGCCCACTGAGGGGGATGCCGCGCCCGAACCGGTGGTCCAGACAAAGATCGGATCCAGACGGCAGTTCGTGACAAATCCATCAGGAGGCTCGGTCGTGAAGCGCTCCTGAACCCAAACTGCGGGCATCGGCTCGCCCAAGTTGTCCACAAGCAGCATCAGCCAATCGTCTTGCCAGCACCACGGCGGAATCGGGTTGTAGTCGGGCTTTAGCGGATCGTACGGCTGCCCACAGTACACCACGCCTCGCGCAACGGCAAGCACGGCAGTGTCGGCGGGCTCGTGCACGGTGAAACGATACCAATCCGGATTCGGGCTTGGCTTGCCGGGCGGCGGGGACTCGTCGCTGTTATCCCAGTACTCGTACACGGTTCCGTTCCACTCCATCTTGTATTTGACGCGCGGAGTAACCTCGCCGTAACCGGACCCCTGAATGCCCGCTACGTGCAGGATTGTGGAATGCTCGAGAGTGGGTCCGTTGAACCACACCACTTTTGCTTTCGAGCCGGGTGTGACGCTCCACTCGTACCACGTAGTCAGGGGCTGGCCAAATCGTGGCGTTACTTGGCCTTTCTGGCACGGCTGCGCGCCATCGGGCGGCTCTGCTGAAGGGTCGTAGCCGAAGTATTGGAGGTACCATGGTGTGTCCTCTTCGTACATGTCGTGCGGTGGCGTTCCTGGCTCGCCGTCGAGAACGGACAGTTCCAGCGGCCCTCCGATCGCTGCACACGCCTGCTCCAGCGGATACGACTGGTCGGGGAAGCCGGGCCTATGCACGATTACCGTGCATCTCACGGTAAAGATGCCGGGAAAGAGTCCGTACGCGGTTACCTCGGCGGTGTTGCCCGGGGGTTGAACAATCAGTTGCCCTTGCGAGGGCGGGGGAGGCTGGGGCGGCTGAGTCAGGTCAATGATCGGAGACCATATGTACTCAAGGGTCGCATCCGGCGGCACGTTCTGTGCGGTGACCGTGCAGGTGAACTGCGCAGCCTGAATCCCCTTCTCGCCGGTAACGGGGTCGTAAAGGTCCTCCCAATACACAATTCGACCGACCTCCGGACTCACCGTGACGCCGAATGTCGGCCCGCCTTGCGCGGACAGCCAGCCTGCGCTGCCAATACATACGGCGAGAAGGAGGGCATGCTGACACCAGCCACGCCGAAAAGCAAAGCGTCTCTTCATTCCACTGCCATCTCCGTCATAGGCTCTTCTGCCCTACCGCCTTCCGTCGCGTGGGCGCTGAGCGGCGGCCTGTTCGAGTACCTCAAGTTGGCGCTCACGCTGCTCGTCTGCGCTGCGATGTTGTTCCTTTGGCCGCGTTCCGCTTTCGCTCGGCAAGCGACGATCGCCGCGAACGTGCTCATGGGAGTGCTCCTGGCGTAGCATGTCTCGCTTTGGGCGAGGGCGATGCACCTGTTCGAGTAGTGGCGCCCCCGGCAGGACTCGAACCTGCGACACCGAACTTAGGAGGTTCGTGCTCTATCCCCTGAGCTACGGGGGCGGGAACGAAAGAATACCTGAACCCACTTGCCTCAACAGAGGGATCGGGCGTCGGCGACTCGTTGGATGGCGGGGCCTACATGGCGGAGGTGGTGCTCGAGGCTGAACACCTGTTCCAGCTCGTCAGGGGTAAGGTGAGCCTGAACTTCCGGATCCGATTCCACACACTTGCGAAAGTCTTCGCCTTCCCAAGCTCGTGCTGCGTTTCTCTGCGCGACCTTATATGCGGCTTCGCGAGACAGTCCTTTTCCGATCAGGGCGATCATCAGGTGTTCGCTGTAGACCAGGTCGCCCATCAGTTTGAGATTTCGCTTCATATTGTCAGCGCGCACTTCGAGTCCTTCGAGGATCGTGCGCACGCGGTTCAACATGAAATCAATGAGGTGGAAAGAGTCGGGGAGGATGATTCGTTCCACACTCGAATTCGTGAGGTCTCTCTCGTGCCAGGTCGCGATGGATTCCATCATTGCCATGGCGTTCGAGCGAAGCACGCGAGCTAATCCGCACACGGTCTCGCTGTGCCACGGATTGCGCTTGTGCGGCATGGCGCTGCTACCCGTTTGACCTGCCGCGAACTCTTCCTGTACCTCCAGAATCTCCGTTCTCTGCAGGTTTCTCAGCTCCGTAGCGATTCGCTCGAGCGTGGCGCCCAGCACCGCGAGAGCGTTCACCACCGTCGCATGCCGATCTCGGGAAACGATCTGCGTGGAGATCGGATCCGGGCGCAAGCCGAGAATCCGGCACGCCTCCTCTTCCACCTCCGGCCCCAAGACTCCTCGAACGCCCACTGGCCCGCTCACCTTGCCCACCGATATCTCCTTCAGGCACTGGCGTAAGCGCTTCGACGAGCGACGCAGCTCGGTGAGCCAGGACGCCGCCTTATAACCGAACGTGATGGGCTCGGCATGAATTCCGTGTGTCCGGCCGATCATCGGAGTGTCTTTGTGTGCCAGCATCAAACGACGGACGACCTTCCGGAGTTTGCCGAGGGACTCGATTACGTGCTCGAGCGATTCGCGCATCATGAGCGCAAGGCTCGTGTCAATCACGTCATACGAAGTCACACCATAGTGGAAGTACCGACCCGGCTCTCCCACGTTTTCGGACACATTGCGGATGAAGGCCATCAAGTCGTGGCGCGTTTCCTTCTCCAGTTCCGCCATGCGGGCGAGGTCAAACTTTGCCTTGGATCGGATGGCCTCGGTCGTTCCGGCGGGGATCTTCCCATGCTTTTCTGCCGCTTCGCAGATCGCAAGCTCGACTCGGAGCCACGTCTCAGTACGGGCTTGCTCGCTCCAGATTCGATTCATCGCTTCGGTACTGTAACGGGCGATCATCGTGCGGAGCGTACCTTCTCACGAGGTGCCAATGATCCCAACCCACACTCCTTGTGGCCCAATCCGCCTTGTCTATAATCCCGGCGTGGCTGAAAGCACGGTCGCGCAGGAAGACGCACCGCCGGGGCGTTTTTGGCACCTTTTGCGAGGCCGCCTTACGCGAGACGAGCGCCAACAGGTCTACCTCGAGATCCGAGACGGTTCCACTCCGTCCTCGCGCTTTTACATTCTTATTGTCCTCTCGACGATCATCGCATCGTACGGACTTCTCGCAAACAGTACGGCGGTCGTGATTGGCGCCATGCTCGTGGCTCCACTCATGGGGCCGATCTTTGGGATCTCCCTCGCCCTGATTTCGGGCAATCTCCCCCTGCTCAGACGCGCGATCTTTTCGACGGCGCTTGGAATCGTTCTTACAGTCGGAGTCGCCATGCTCATTGGCCTTGTGCCGATGAGCATGCAGCCCGGGTCAGAGATGTTCGGTCGCACAGCGCCGACCCTTTACGATCTTTTTATCGCCGTCGCATCCGGCTTGGCAGGCGCCTATGCGTTGGCGAATCCCAAGGTTGCGACGGCACTTCCGGGCGTTGCCGTGTCCGTTGCGCTTGCGCCGCCACTGGCGACGTGCGGGCTCTTCTTGGCGCGTGGATCGCTGGAGCTTGGGGCCGGCGCCTTCCTTCTGTTTCTCACCAACCTCTTCGGCATTCAGCTGGCCGGGTGCGTGGTGTTCTTCCTCTACAACCTGGGCGCGGAAAGGGAAGTCAAGGAGGTTGGCCCGTTTCGTTTCGTCATGCGATTTGCGCCTTCGATCGTTGCGATTGCGTTGATGGGGTGGTACCTAACTATAACGCTCCAAAGGGTCAGCGCCGAAGGCCGTCTGCGCACAACGATTCAGAACGTCCTCACGGAGGAGTTTGCTCGGAGGTCGGGCAGCCGTCTCGAGGAGATCCTCTCTCTCGGCCACGCCGATGGACGTTGGGACGTCGTGGTTTCCGTCCTAACGCCCAAGCCCCTGACGACGTCCGAGATTGACGCCCTCCAGAAGCTCTTGGAGCGGAAGACGAATCAGCCGATCTACTTGATCGTTCGTTCGATCCAGTCGCAAGACGCCGATGCGAACGGTCCAGTCTTCGCGCTTCCCTCTGAGCTAGAGCAGAGTGAGCGCTTGCGAAGGGACGCGGAAATCGCGAAGCGGATCACCGAAGGCATCCAGTCCTACCTAGGCGGGATCTCGGGAGCCTCACTCGTGGATGTTGCCCACTCGGAGGACGGCAATTCTCTGCGGGTTCAGGCTACCGTCGCTGCGCCTGAGCCGATCACCCCTCAACAGGTGAACGACATGGAGAGCAGTCTCTCCCAGCTGTTAGGCAGACCGGTGGCAGCCGAAGTCAGGACGGTTCTCTCCAGATCTGCGGATGCAAAAGGGTGGCTCTACGTGCCGGAAGGTCCGAAGCCGCCGCCAATAAGCCCGGAAGAGCGGGCGATCCGCGGTCGCCTCGAAGCCGCAATCCGCCGCCGCTTGGAAGCGCTACCCGGCGTGACGGTTACAGAGATCGCGCATCGCGAGGGAGAGTCAGGTCGGACCGTAACCGCGACCGTTGAGGCGCCGGAACCCATATCCCCAGAGGTGGTGGCGCAGTTGCAGGCGGACCTGAGGCGCTACGTCAACCCGCAAGTGCAACTCGTCGTGATGACGCGGCTTGTCGTGCGACCTCGAACAAACGAAAACTCGCGCTGAGTGAGCCCGAGGGGAGGGCCCGACCCAGCGCGAGTCTGTTCCCGGCGATTACCGCTGGTCAATCGGAACGTACGGGCGGAGCGGTTCTCCGTCGTAGATGCATTTCGGCCGGATGATGCGGTTGTTGTCGAGCTGCTCGATCATGTGCGCGCACCAGCCGGTGATTCGCGAAATTGCGAAGATGGGAGTGTACAGCGGGATCGGAATCCCGAGCAAGTAGTACGTGTACGCCGCTGGGAAGTCCACGTTCGGGAACAGGTTCTTTTCTTCCTTCATGACGCGCTCGCAAATGTCGGCGATGTCGCCCCACTTGGTGTTCCCGAGCCTACGGCCCAGCTCCTTACCCATCTGGCTCATGATGCCCGCGCGACTGTCGCTGATGCGATACTCGCGGTGGCCGAACCCCATGATGAGCTCCTTCTTGGCAAGCTTGTCGCGAATGTACTTTTCCGCATTTTCCGGCTCGCCGATTTCGAGCAGCATCTCCATGGCCTTCTCATTCGCCCCGCCATGGAGCTTGCCCTTCAGGGTCCCAATGGCGGACACTGCTCCGCTGTAGATGTCGCTCAAACTGGAGACCGTGACGCGGGCGCAGAAGGTGCTCGCGTTGAACCCGTGCTCCGCATAGAGGACGAGCGAAGTGTCAATCGTCTTGACGGTGTAGTCGTCCGCCTTCTGCCCGTTCAGCATGTAGAGGAAGTTGCCCGCCGTGTTCAACTCGGGGTCGGGTTGGATGACGTCCTGACCGTGCGCTAGGCGCCAGCCGTTTGCCACGAGCGCCCCCATCTTTGCCGTCAGACGAACCGACTTGCGAACGTTGGCATCGTGGTCGAGCGGATCCGCGTCATAGTCGGGGTCGGAGGGCGCGAGCGCCTGTACACCGACCTTCAACTGATCCATCGGATGAGCGTTGTCCGGAACCGCTGCCATCGCTTGATAGACGTAATCGGGCACCGTACGCTCGCTGGCGAGGGTTCGCTCGAACTCTTCGAGCTCCGACTTCCTTGGAAGATGCCCATGGAGCAAGAGAAAGGCAGTCTCTTCAAAACTCCCCTTCTCAGCCAACTCGTGGACGTCGTAGCCGCGATAGATCAGGCGCGACTTCTCGATGTCAATGTCGCTAATCTTGGAAATCCCTGCGATGACTCCGGCGAGTCCAGGGCTGTATTCAGGTGTTGCTGTTGCCATCTTTCTAATTCTCCTTGTTCGCCTTCGGATGCGCCAACGAGGCATCCAGCTCTTCAAACTTCGAGTACTCGATGAGGTCGTAAAGGTCCTGCCGGCTCCTCATTCGCCCCATGAGTGAAGACTGCGTTCCTTCTCGTAAGAGCGTCTCGTAGACCTCTTCCACGGCTTTCATCATCACCCGAAACGCAGTCATCGGAAAGATGACGAGATTGTACCCAAGGGAGCGGAACTCTTCGACCGAGATGAGCGGGGTCTTGCCGAATTCGGTCATGTTCGCAAGCAGGGGAGCCGCTACGCCCTCCCGAAATGCGGCGAATTCCTCCTTGGACTGAAGCCCCTCCGGGAAGATCGCATCCGCGCCCGCGTCTACGTAGGCGTTGGCTCGTTCGATCGCGTCCTCCAGACCGGTTACGCCTCGAGCGTCTGTCCGCGCAATGATGAGGAAAGAAGCGTCGCTCTTCGCATGCACCGCCGCTCGCACTTTGGCGCACATCTCCTCTTTCGAGATGAGCTCCTTGCCGTCCAAGTGGCCGCACTTCTTTGGCATCACCTGGTCCTCCACGTGCAACCCGGCGAGCCCCGCACGCTCGAATTCGCGCACGGTCCGCAAGACGTTCCACGTACCGCCATAGCCCGTATCCGCGTCTGCGATGACGGGAACGTTCACGACGTCGCAAACGTTCCGGGCTTGATCCGCCATCTCGAGCAGGGTTAGGAGCGCAACATCAGGAACGCCGAGGCGGGAGTTCGTGACACCCGCGCCAGTGAGATACAAGGCGGGGGCGCCGGCGGCTGCTGCAATTCGTGCCGTAATCGCATCCCATACGCCAGGAAGCACGACTGTGTCCCGCTCCATCAGGGAGCGGAGGGCAGCGCCTGGAGAGGTGTGAAGCGGCTTCAGCACGAGGCGAGGTTACCCGCCAGCTTAGGGTGACTGCTTCGAGTTCAGAAAATGGCCGACAACCAGGATTACCAGCATGGCTACCGAAAGAACCAGCGCCGGCACGCCCGGCATCAGACTCTTCGCGGCGATAATCCGATAGAGGAAAAAGCCCGACAGCGCCACCGCGACGACCCCGACGATGGAGAAACCAACCTGGGGAAGCTTGAGGGAGATGACCGCGCCGATGTCGATCAGGAAGGCCGCCGCAATCGACGAGTAGAGCGACATCGTACTTCCTGCCTTCAGATAGCCAAACACGCCTCCAAGCAGAACCAATGCGGAGTAGACGAACGCGCTTAACGTAACCCAAGAAACCACGGCCGCCATTCTACACGAATCGTTTCGACTGCTCAGCTCGTCAGGTATATTGCGTTCGCGCGACAGCGGGGGAACTCCGGTGCGAATCCGGGGCTGTGCCGCAACGGTGAGGGAACCGTTCCCAAGCCCGAAAACCCGTATCGCGCGGTTGGTACGGTCGTCACCCGCGAGCACGGGTCTGCGCCGAGAGAGTCAGAGCACGTTCCGGCTTTGTTCTCCCGCGGAGAGCCCTGCTCCGCGGAGAGGACCCTCCAACGAGCATTGGAGGAAAAACATGAAAACAAACAGGGCATTCACACTTATTGAGCTTCTCGTCGTCATTGCGATTGTCGCCATCCTATCGGCAATCCTTTTCCCCGTCTTCGCCCGAGCGAAAGAGAGCGCCAAGAAGACGCAATGTCTCACTCAGGTTCGCCAACTGGGCATGGCATGGGCGCTCTACGGCAGCGACTACGATGAAGTCTGCATGCGCGTCGCGATCCAGCAGGCGGATTCGACCATCTATTGGTGGGGCAGTTGGGACGGAGCCTCTCTCGATGAGAGCAAGGGCCTCCTGTTTCCTTACATGAGCACGGATGCGATCCAAGCCTGCCCCGTGTTCAAGAACGACCTCCGCACGGCGCTGGGACTCACGGGCTATGGCTATAACTACGCCTACCTCAGCCCGGCCAACTACCCGCCACCGAACTACGAGGAGGTACCGATTCCGGTCAAGATCTCCGACGTCGGCGATCCCGCCGCGACCGTCCTGTTCGCCGACTGCGCGCGCATCAACAACTGGGCGTACTCGACGCCCAAACTGGAAGGCAGCACGTACCTCGAGCCGCCTTCGTCCGAGTATCCGACGTTCCACGGCCGCCACACCGGCTACGGGGTCGTCGTTTGGGTGGACGGTCACGCCCGCGTTTGGAAGCCGATGCCGAGGCTGGGCCCGTTCGGCTACGGCGGGTGGGATCCGAAACCGTGGAACGACAATCTCCTTGGCGAGCTCGATCAGGATGGAGACTTCACCACGGATGAGCTCTTCGACCTAAAGTAAACCCCATCGGAAAGGAGAGAAGGGCGGCGCTCAGCGCCGCCCTCCACATCGGTTGCCGCTGGGATTTCGGGTTAATGCTCCCCGCGCTCCAGGTGCAATTCCGCCTCGCGCGGATTCGGCAGCTGGGTGAGGATGTCGAGAAGTTTCTGCATCAGGGCCTCCTCCTCCACCTGTTCCTCCAGGAACCACTGAAGGAACTGGAAGCCCACATAGTCCTTGCTTTTCAACGCGACTTCCGCCATCTGCTTGAACTGGCCGGTCACGGTTTGCTCGTTCTTGAGGGCCGCCTTGACCGCCGCCACGGCATCCTTATACGAAGGCTTCACCGCGCTGATGGCCCCAAGGTTGAACTCGTAGCCGACGTCCACCAAGAAGTACACGATTTTCATGGCATGCTCGCGCTCTTCCTCGGCCTGCTTGTAGAAGAAGTCAGCCCATTTGTCCAGGCTCTGTTGCCCGAACCAAATGGCGATTCCGAGGTAGAGATTGTGCGCCTGTAGCTCGTTCGCTACCTGCTGTTCCAACAGTTTTCCAAGTTGCTTGCTGATCATCAACGGAAGGATACCCGACCAAAGCGGACGGGAGGGCCGCTAGCCCTCCCGTCGAGGAATGAGCGTTGGGTCGAGCTACGGAGCAGGGAAGCAGGGCGCCCCGTCGTTCGTCGACGAGTTTGTGATGTTCTGCACGTTCGTCCCGTTCGCAGAGTTCATCATGAACAGCTGCGACGGACCGCTCCGGTCGGACTCGAACACGATGACGTTTCCGTCCGGCGAATAGCAGGGGTAGATGTCCTTCGCAGGACTGGTCGTCAGTCGCTGGCGAACGCCGTTCGAGACCGTAACGACCCAGATGTCGTGATTCTCGCCATCCTTGGAGACGTAGGCGATTCGCACGCCGTCTGGGCGCCAAGCCGGCATCGTGTCTGCGACCGTGTTGGCGGTCAGCTGCTGCTTGTTCGTTCCATCGGCGTTCATGACGAAGATCTCCAGGTCGCCGTCCTCATCCGAGGCGTAGGCGATCCGGTTGCCATCCGGGCTGAACGCTGGCTCGGCGTGGTCCGCGTTGCCGCTTGTCAGCTGTACCGGCGCGCCACCCGAAATCGGCATCACATAGATCTGGAACTTCCCGGCAGGGTCCTGTCCGGAGAAGGCGATCTGGTTCCCGTTTGGGTGGAACGAGGGATCCTTGGCATCGCCGGCGAAATTGGTCAGGCGCGTAACGTTGCTTCCGTCCGCGTCCATGATGTAGATCTCCAGACGGTGATTGACTGGGTCGTCGCGGTCGGATACGAAGGCGATCTTCGTGCCGTCCCGGCTGAGCACGGGCTGGCCGTCGAAGCCGGGCTCGAACGTGAGCTGCTGCGGCCCGCCACGAGTCACCGTGCTGATCCAGACGTCGGTGTTGCCGGAGATTTCGCGTTGGAAGACGATCGGCGTGCTCGTGCCGCCTCCGCCGCCGCCTCCGCCGCCGCCACCGCCGCCAGCGTTCGTACCACCGCCGCCGCAGGCTGCGGAGAGAATGAGCAGAGCGGCTCCAGCCGCACTGAACAGAAGTGTCGAATGATTGCGTTGGGTCATGACCGTTCTCCTTTACCTAACTCGATAGTATACGATTCGGTAACTGGGTGCAGCCCAAGAAAGAGGGCATTCCCCGTCTTTTTAGACTCCTTTCCGCCGGGAATGGTTCGAGTATCCCCAAAAACACGGTAAGAAAACCGGCTGACGAAGGGAGCTCGCGCGCCCAATCCTGTACGCTTCGAGGCAGTTCTTCCCATAATGAACGTAGGAAAAGAGTAGAGCCGAGACCGATGCCCACATACGAATACGAGCATGACGATTTGCGGGGCGAGGACTGCTCGGAGGTCATTGAGGTTACGCAACCGATGACCGACGAGCCGCTTCGCACGTGTCCTTTCTGCTTCTATCCTGTGCATCGCATCGTTTCTATGCCTCTGAGCGCTACCGTCCAGAAGGAGTCCAAACTGACAGACAGCAAACTGGAGGCCACTGGATTCACCAAGTACGTCAACCGGGGCGATGGGACCTTCGAAAAGGCCGCCGGCCCGGAGGAAGCCCCCGACGTCCTGAATCGGGACGCGTTGGACAAGAATCTCAAAGACCTAGGGCTCGATTAGTCCCCGACCGTAAACGAGCGATAGGAGCGGAAGGTTCTTCCGAACATGTCCGTTGTTTCCACTTCAAGTAGGTGTGCGCCCGTCTTCAGGCTCTCCGGCAGTCGTCCCTCCCATAGGTGGGTGCTGTCCGAAGGCGCTGGCAGCGGACGATACGGTGCCGAGAGGCTGCGATCCCTCTCGTAGAGTCGCGCATACCAGGGGTCCGGCCGTCGGACATGTTCCATCTCCTCCCATGGCCCCTCTCGATCGAGGCGATACCGCACGGTGGACCGCTCGCTACCGGCAAACACGTTCACGTAGAAGACGTTCCAATCCTCGTCGCTTCGCTTGAGGCGATCCCGCACCTCGATGTTCATCTGCCAGGTTGCTGGTCGGCTCGCCGGATAGAAATCAATCTCGTACCGATTGCCGTCGAATCGAAACACCGACCAACCGTTCGGCGCGCCGTCGCGCATCGTGGTGTGTGGGACTCCGCGCTCATCCGGGCTACCCTGCCACCAGCTGCCGGAGGCGGTGACGTTGATGACGTGGTGATGGGGGACGGGGCCTGTGAACCCATCCTCCTCCTTCAGGAACACATGCTCCTGGGTGTGCGTATGGGCGGAGACGGAGAGCGTGTGTGGGTGCTTCGAGAGGATTCCGAGCAGCCTCTTGCGATCTCCCTCCCTCATCGACGGGATTGGGATATGCATGGTCAGGACTACGAGCCGGTCCGCCGGAACGCCACGCAAATCGGCCTCGAGGAAGTGGAATTGTTCGTCGGTGAGACCACCGACATAGGATCGCCGCCCCTCCGAGATCACCGTCCAATACACGTTGTCCAGGACAACGAAGTGCACATGCCCGACATCGAACGAGTACGTGCTGGGGCCGAAATGACGCTCGAACGTCTCGTCCGAGTGTTCGTCACCTTCGGCGTCGTAGTTCATGTCGTGGTTGCCAAGGACGTTGTACCAAGGGATCCCGACCCGTCCCACCGCCTCCTTGTACGGCCCGAGTACGTCAAGGTCGTCGAAAACGAGGTCGCCGAGGGTCATGCCGAAGAGCGCGTCCGTTCCAACCAGATGATCGAGGATGTCCTCGCGCAAGTAACCCACCTCGCGGATGTCTCGAGTCTGGGTGTCACCGAGCAAAATAGCCGAGAACCGAGGTCCCTCAGGTCGCCGGTAGAGAGGGAAGTCGATGCTGGCAGGGAGCGGCCCGGTCGGGGCAACGCCTCCGTAACGGAGCCGGGGCGAGCCGTTCGGTTTGTGGATCCGATAGAACTTCGGCAGGTTGTTCTCGTCCACGGGCGTCATCCAGCCCGCGGGCTTGATCACGAAGAAGATCGTGTCGTCATCGTACGGGAGGCGCCATCGCCCGTCCCGGTCGCTCGAGACGATCTGTTCGCCGTTGGAGACCCTGACGCGCGGAATTCCCGGCTCCCCGGCGTCGCGGACTCCGTCTCGGTCCAGGTCTTCGAACACCGTTCCCGACGCCATGGGGGGCTGGGGCACGCAGGGCAGCAGAGCGAGGATCGCGAGCAAGCCAACCATGCTCCGATTATGGCGGCGGAGCGCCGGAAAAATAGGAAGGGGCCGGTACGGGACCGACCCCTTGTGTGCAGGCAGGCATCGAAATGATTCAACCCTTGGGGCGAATCAACCTGTTAGACGACGCCAGTTCGCCGAAAAGTTCGCGGGTCCGGAGGTTTTTTGTCAAGTAAACTCCTGACGTGGCGCGCATCTACACAAGGAAGGGCGATGAGGGGCGCACAGGCCTCTACGGAAAGGGGCGCGTCTCGAAGTCCTCAGCGATCATCGAAGCCATCGGCGAGGTGGACGAAGCCAATGCAGCGGTCGGCCTCGCCCGCGCGGAGGCGGCTGGGGAGATCGAACAGCTGTTGACCCAAATCCAGGAAGACCTCTTCTCCCTCGGCGCAGCCCTGGCCGGCGTTCCGTGGGATGAGGCGGGTGCCCGAACGGAGGCGCTCGAGCGTCACATTGACCAGCTCGAACACGATTTGGAGCCTCTGCGGAACTTCATCCTGCCCGGGGGCACTCGTCTCGCCGCCCTGCTGCACCTCGCCCGCGCGATCTGCCGGAGAGCGGAGCGAGCGATCGTGCGGGCGAAAGAACAGGCTCCGAGCCCGTCGCTCACCGCCCTCATTGCATACATGAACCGTTTATCGGATACACTCTTCGTCCTGGCGCGAACCGCCAACCGGCGCTCGAACGTCCAAGATTTGGTATGGAGGAAACCGGAATGACCGCACTTGCCCTCGCTTTGACCCTGACGACTAACTCTGCTGCCCAAATGGGCGCTGCCGCCCCTCAGCAAGAGACCGCAAAGGCGGTCTTCGAGCAGATGCTGGCCAAGTACCACGAAGCCAAAACGGTGGCTGGCAAGGTCGTCTTCGAACAGACGGCCCGCTCGGCTTCCGGCGAGAAGAAGGTAGCCATCGCCACGACTCTGTTCATCTCGAAGCCAAAGAAGTTCTCCCTGCAGCAGACGCGTACGCCGGCGGACACGAGCGGCACGCTCTCGAACTCGTTTTGGGCGATCTCCGACGGCAAGAAGATGGGCTACTCGATTCCGAAGGGGCTTCTCCCCGGAGACCCGCCGAAGATGTATGAAGCCGTGCCCGACTACGCCGGCGTGAGCGAGGGGCTGGACGCCTTCGCGCCTCTTCTGCTCGACCGCTCCTTCCCAATCGCCGTCGCTTTCTACAATGAGTACGAGATGCGTCTCCTCCTCCAAGAGGTCGTCAACTTCAAATTTGGCGAACCTAAGGAGATGGAGTTTGCCGGGAAACCGGCTTGGGTGATCGAGGCGCAGTACATCCGTTTCCGCGCAAAAGACGGCCGGCCCGAAATCCGAATCCCCATCTACTTCTATATCAGCAAGGACTACGACTTGCTCGGAATGGAGTACGAGGAGAATCTGATGGATGGGCAGGTGACATACCGCCTCGAAAGCAAATGGACCGCCCAGCTGGAGCGGGACGTGGAGATCCCCGACACGACCTTCATCGTCAAGTAGCCCTAAGTCAAACGCTGGCTATCTCTCGCCTGCCATGGCGAGGACGGTCTTCCAGTGCTCAGGCTCCACGGGCGTCATACTGAACCGGTTGCCTTTGCGGAGGACCATCATGCCGTCTAAGGCGGGGTTCGCTCGCATCTCCGCCAAGGTTACGGGCTTCTTGAAGGCTTTCACCGGCTTCACGTCCACCATGTACCAAATCGGCTTCTCTTTCGTCGCCTTGGGATCGTAATAGGGGGACTTGGGGTCGAATTGCGCTGGATCGGGGTACGGTTCTCGCGCGATTTCGCCGATGCCGAGAACCGCGGGATCGTCGGTTCGACTTTGGTACAACAGGACGCGATCCCCGGGCTTCATCTCGTCGCGGATCCAGTTTCTCACGGTGAAGTTCCGGACGTTCTTCCAGGGCACCGGCTTGCCCTTCTTCATCAGCTGATCCATGTCGAAGTGGTCGGCCTCTCGCTTGAACAACCAGTATCGCTTCGCCATATTCGTAAGGTTACCTTCCGCTTAGATGGCTCTCGCCAATCCGCCGTCTACGAGAAGGCTGACGCCGTTGATGTAGGAAGCCGGCTCGCCGCACAGGAATGTAACAGCCGCCGCCACCTCCTCCGGCCTGCCCAAGCGACCAACCGGGATCGCCTGGCTTAGTCCGGCGAAATGATCTTCCTCTCGAATGCCCTCGGTTTCCGCGCGTTTCTTCGCCAGCTCGATCTGGCGGTCGGTCATCGTGTGTCCTGGCAAGACGGAGTTGACTGTTATGCCGTGGGGCCCGAACGCGCGAGCCTGGAGGCGCGTCAACCCGCGCATTCCTGATCGCAGGGTCGTCGAGACAGCGAGAAGATCGGAGAGCTCGAACGCGACGATCGAGGTGAGGTGTACGATCCGGCCCCAGCCGCGCTCTTTCATCGGGCCGACGGCCAGCTCGGTCATTCGCGTCGCAACCAGGACCGTCGTCTCGAAGCCCGCCAACCATTCCTCGTCCGTCAGTTCCTGGATCGGCTTCGGCAGCGGCCCGCCCGTGTTCGTCACGACGATATCCGGCGGCCCCCACGCGCTCCGTACGGCTTCGTACCAAGCCTCGAGCTCGTCGCGCCGATTCACGTCGCAAACGAACCCCATCGCCTCGGCCCCAGTCTCGCGCACTTCCTCGACCGCTCGCGAGAGCGCCTCTTCCGTTCGGCCGCAAAGCGCAACGCGACACCCTTCGCTGGCGAGGGCCTTCGCACACGCCCGCCCGATCCCTTTGCTCGACGCCGCGACCATCGCGACCTTTCCCGCAATGCCTAAGTCCATGCGGATATCTTGGCACGAGGGACCTGGCGAAACGCGAGCGGCCCCCGCCGACCCGGGATCGGGGGAGCCGCTGCTTCTCCGGAGAGGTGGGCGCCGGGATTCCGCCACCAGGCGAGACCAGGCCCGCCTTACCGGCGCCTCATCGGTGCCAAATCGTTCGCTTGCGAACATGCAATCCGAGGGCCACAGCGGTAGAATCCACTGCCGTAACCTGATTCACGGAACCCAAACGCAATGGAAAACTCAAGAGTCGAAAACGTAATCATCATCGGGTCCGGCCCTGCTGGCTACACCGCCGCCCTCTACACTTCCCGCGCGAACCTGGAGCCTCTTCTGTTCGCCGGCGCCGTCCCGGGCGGCCAGCTCATGATCACGACAGATGTCGAAAACTACCCCGGGTTCCCCGAGGGCATCCTCGGGCCGGATCTCATGCAGCTGTTCCGCAAGCAGGCGGAACGGTTCGGCACGCGCATTCGGGACGAAGTGGTCACGCGGGTGGACCTCGCCTCCCAGCCCTATAAGGTCTACGTTGGCGATACGGAATATCGAACCCACACGGTCATCATCGCTACGGGAGCCGATGCGAAATGGCTCGGACTTGAGAGCGAGAAGGCGTTCGGCGGCCATGGTGTGAGCGCGTGCGCAACCTGCGACGGGTTCTTCTTCCGCGGCAAGGAGGTGATCGTCGTCGGTGGCGGCGATACGGCGATGGAAGAGGCGCTATTCCTGACTCGCCACGCGACCAAGGTCTACGTCGTTCACCGGCGGGACGAGCTTCGCGCCTCGAAAATCATGCAACAAAGGGCGTTCGACAACCCCAAGATCGAGTTCATCTGGAACACCGTCGTCGAGGAGATCCTCGGTGAGCTGGAACCGGTGAAGAAGGTTACCGGCGTTCGACTGAAGAACGTTCAGACAGGCGAAACGAAGGAGATGCCCATTGACGGGGTCTTCATCGCGATCGGGCATAAACCCAACAGCGAACTATTCAAGGACTATCTCGAGATGGACGAACTCGGCTACCTGAAGACCAAGCCGTTCAGCACGGCGACCCAAGTGCCGGGCGTCTTTGCCGCAGGGGATGTAGCCGACCGCGTGTACCGCCAGGCAGTGACGGCAGCCGGCACGGGGTGCATGGCGGCGATCGAAGCCGAGAGGTATCTCGAAGCGATGCATACGAAGTGATCGCTTGCCTCGTTGCGCTCGCATTCCAGAGTGCGCCGATCGTTGAGGCGATTCCGTCGGTGGGCGACGGACCGAAGTGCGAGATCCGGTACTCCCGGGAGCCGCTTGCCACGCCCCGACTCGATCCGAAGTTCCGCATCGAACATCCGTACGAGGTGAAGGGGTACTTGGAAGAGCGGGGAGCGATGCAAGAACGCCTTTTCGTCTTCGTCTCCGCTGCCGACCGAGTCCCCCTCGCCGCGCTCGCAGCAAGGCAGATGTTGAGGATGCTCGCATACGCCAAGAGTGCCTTCGGCTTCGACCTACCCTTGGGCTACGGCAGGCAACTGCATGTCTTTCTGACCGATGCCGGTGAGCCGGGAGGCGAGCAGGGCGTGTTCGAGGGGCTGGCTCCACAAGGGGGAGTGAGGAGTTACCACTGCGTCTACGTCTACGACGTCGAGTCCTTTACGGAGCCCGTTGAAATGGCGCGCGAGCTCGCCCACGAGTTCGGCCATGCCGTCCTTCCTGCGGTCGGCGGCTTTGAACGGCCGGAGCGCTGGGCGAACGGAATGCTCGGAGAGCTTGTGTTTCTGCGTTTCCTCGCGCAGGAGGTGGCGCTATCCGATCGCGATCGGATGGGCGCTGGCGCGGGCGATCTGCAGAAGTACTGGCACACTGCGCTCCGGCCGCACGTCGAGCGCGTCTTCCTGCGAGGCCCTCGGATCTCGCCAGAGGAAGGGAAAACCGAGATGGTCGAGTACGTCGGCATGATGGGAGTCGTGCTGGAGGCGTTTCCCACGGCTTTCGCGCGCGCCATGTTGCTCACCGGCGGTACGTCGGCGTTCGACGCAGAGCAGGGTGTGCTTCGTGCGATCGGGGAACGCAACGAGTGGACCGTCCGCCTACCCGAGTGGCTCGGCAGTGCGGCCGTCTACATTCCCGCGCCCGGGGATTGGCGCGTCGAGGGAGCGAAGGTGCTCGCGCGAAAGAGCGATTGGATCAAGATCCAACCGCTTCAGAATCCTCTGGTTTTGCGACGCGCTTCGGAGTGAAACTGGACCCACACCCGCAGCCTCGTTCGGCGTTCGGGTTGTCAATGCGGAAACCTCCTCCGATCAGTTGACCGGTGTAGTCCAAGACAGCCCCCCGCAGGAACTCGGCTGATTTCTGATCCACGACGACTTCCAGTCCGTCGAAGTCCTTGGAGAGATCCAGTGCGGTCCTCTGCTCGTCCAGGCGTGTCACGTAAGAGAGGCCTGAGCAGCCGCCACCGCGAACACCGACACGCAAGAACGCCGCTTCGCGCCCTTCCCGGGCCCGGATCGCCTTGACCCGTTCGATTGCTCGCTGGGTCAAGGTGATCGGAAACTCGACCTCTTGACCCTTAGGATCCATGCCGGCAGTATACCTCCAGGCGACGCTTCCTGCCCACATTGCTGGGAACGGGGCGCGCCCGGAGCGCGTACTTATCCACGTATCATAACGGACGCAAGCGCCCTCATGATACTGAAAGGAGGTTCCTATGAACCCTAACAACAAACTGCGAGGCCTGTTGGTCGCGCTGGCCGTCTGTGTGCTGGCGTTGCCTTCAGCCGCCAACATCTGGATTCTTCAGGCCATTCTCACGGGAGACCAGGAGGTTCCCCCGAACGGTTCCCAAGCGGTGGGCGTCGTGAACATGGCGTACAACGACGTTACGAACATGTTCAACATGACGATCCTTCTCGAGGGAATCGCGCAGGAGGACCTTACGGCGAGCCATATCCACCAGGGACCGGCTGGTGTGAATGGTCCCGTGATCTTCAGCATCGGAGCGGGGAACACCTACACCCAAACTCCGAACGGGTTGATGAAGATCCTTCAGGATGTTGGTCCCTTGCCCGAGTCGAATGAGCCCTTCTTGCTCTCGGGACAGAACTACGTGAACGTTCACTCCGTTCAGTTCCCCGGAGGCGAGATTCGAGGGCAGCTGATCGTCGTTCCAGAGCCTGGCACGATGATCGCACTCTTCGCAGGGCTTGGGCTGTTGGCTGCTCGGCGCAAGAACGCCAAGCGCTGACGGGTCTGGCCTTTGGCATCCTAAGGGCCGGTTTTCCGGCCCTTTTTCTTTCGCGCCTTCACAAGGTAAGGTAGCCAGAACGTCGAGAGAGGAGATCCTATGGCGGGAGCGACGACCGGAAAGATCCTATTCGGAATGCTTGTGGGTGTCGTGGTGGGAGTGCTGCTCATGTACTTCAGCCCCGTTCCCTTGCAGCCCGGCGACACCGTGCGTATCTTGAGCGCGGACGGTGCAACCCTCTGGGAGGGAAAGGTTGCGAAAAAGATAGCAACGGAAACGGACGCCGGCTCGACTACGCCCGAGGGTGAGGTTCTGCTCGCAGGCCTCTCGGAGGACCAGGCGCTCACTGCGCTGAGTCAACGAGGCGTCCAGGGAACGGCGATCCAACTCGTCAACCGCGAGAGCATGGCGAGCGCGGCCGTAATGCCTCCCATTACGACGGTGCTCTACATCATTGGGCAATTGTTCATCAAGTTACTCAAAATGCTGATCATTCCCCTGATCGTCGCTACGGTCTTGGTGGGTGTGGCTGGCCTGGGCGATGTCGGCAAGATGGGCAGACTGGGGAAGCACACGCTGCTTCTATACATCGGGACGATGCTGGTGGCCGCAACGATCGGACTGATCATGGTTTCGCTCATCCAGCCGGGATCGGGACTCGGATGGACGAGCGGCGGCGCGGACGCGGAGTCTCCCACGGTTCAGGATCTCATTCTTCGCATCGTTCCGGACAATCCGCTCGGCGCCATGGTGCAGCTCGACGTCATCGGGACGCTCTTCTTCACAATCCTGGTGGGAATCGCCGTCCTGAGGCTCGGCAAGCACAAGTGTGCCCCGTTCTTCAACTTCTTCGAGGCTCTGAACGACATCGTTTACGTTCTTGTCGGGTGGGTGATGTGGCTCGCGCCGCTCGGCGTCGGCGCGCTTCTCGCGTACTTTATCGGCATCCAAGTGCCCGAATACGTCTCGGGCCTGCTGGCGAGCCTCGGCAAGTTCGCGATTTGCGTCGTCGTCGGACTTCTGCTGCAGTTCTTGTTTCTCACGGTTCTCGTTCCGCTCCTCGCTAAGTATCCGCCGTTTCGGTTCTTGGCTGGCATGAGCCCTGCCCTCGTCACGGCCGTGGGCACCGACAGCTCCAGCGCGACGATGCCGGTCACGTTGACTTGCGTGCGAAACCTGGGTGTTTCGAAAAGGATCGCTGGCTTTGTCGTGCCCGTCGGAGCCACGGCGAACATGGACGGCACAGCGCTCTACGAGGCCACCGCCGCCTTGTTCTTCGCCCAAGCCTACGGCGTGGACCTTACGATCGGCCAACACGTTCTGGTGGTCTTCACGGCGGTAGCCGCCGCCGTTGGCGCGGCAGGCATTCCGAGCGCCGGACTCGTTACGATGACGCTCGTCCTTACTGCCGTAGGCTTGCCCCTGGAAGGCATAGCTCTGCTGTTCGCCATCGACCGCCCGCTCGACATGCTGAGGACAGCCGTGAACGTCTACGGGGATGGCGTTGCGAGCCGCGTCGTCCAAACTTGGAATCCAGACATTCGGCCGGAGGAAGACGACATCGCCACGGCGTACGAAGAGGTCGAGCCGAGCGCCGCCTATGGAGATTAGCCGATGATATGGGTTGTCCTGATTGGCGTCGTCGTCCTCAGCTTGGTTGTCTATTTCTACAACTCTCTGGTGAAGATGAGGAATGTGGTACGGAGCGCGTGGAGCGATGTGGATGTGCAGCTGAAGCGACGGGCCGACCTCATCCCCAACCTCGTCGAAACCGCAAAGGGTTATGCGGGGTATGAACAGGAAACGTTGGAGAGCGTTGTCGCCGCCCGGAACCGCGTCGCCTCGGGCGATCTAAGCCCTGCTGAGAGGGCACGGGAAGAGACACAACTGGCGTCCCGTCTGAGCGGTCTGCTCGCCGTCGTCGAACAGTACCCGGAGCTCAAAGCGAGCGCGCAGTTTCTGCGGCTTCAAGAGGAGCTCAGCCAAACGGAAAACAACATAGCCAATGCCCGACGCTACTACAACGCCGCCGTGCGAGACTATAACACAATAATCGAGTCTTTTCCCACGAACCTGTTTGCCGCAGTGTTTGGATTCGGGAAGCAGGAATACTTCGAGTTGGACTCGCCCGAGGAAGGAAGGCCGGTGAAGGCCGACCTGGATCGAGAGAAATGAAATCCCGCCTCATCCTCTGCTTCTTTGCGCTGATCGTCATCAGTGTGCCGGCCCTGAGTCAGCCCTTCGTGATCGAACGAATGGACGTCGTAGTGGACGTTCATGAGGATTCGTCCCTCGGCGTTACTGAGCAGATTCGCGTTCGGTTCTTCGAGCCGAGACGGGGGATCATTCGACAGATCCCTTACCGGTATGATACGGGAAGGGGTTACAAGCGGCTGGTGGAGGTTCGCGCGGTGGAGACGCGCTTGGGAGACGGCAGCTCGGTGCCGACCAAGATTTGGCGCGAAAACGACAGGGTGCACATCCGCATCGGAGACCCTGACGTCTATCTCGAACGCGATACCGTCATGACCTACGTCATCCAATATCAGGTCATCGGCGCTTTCAATTGGTTCGATGCCATGGAGGGTTGGGACGAACCGACCGCCGAGCTTTATTGGAACGCCACCGGCGATGAATGGGATACAGTCATCCAAGAAGCTGCTTGCAAGATTCGGTTCCCGAAAGCGTTCCAGGAAGGGCAGGTCCGCTTCCGGGTTTTCGCCGGTCCCTATGGATCGCGAGAGTACGGAGAGCTGACACGGTTCGAGTTCGACGCTCCCGCGGAGGATATCCAAGCCACGTTGAGCCTAACGTCCCAGGAAGCGGGCGCCGTGCGGTACGAACCTCTCCCTCCAGGCAGCGGGTTGACGTTTGTGATGAGCTTCCCAGCGGACGCGATTCATCGCCCCAGCTTCCTCACTCAGGCTCGCCTCTTCCTCTTGCCGAACATCGGCTTGCTTCTCCCGGTCCTGTACCTACTCGGTTTTTGGTTCATCTGGGCCTATCGTGGGAAAGATCCGTCGCACGGTCCGGTCGCAGTCCGATATGAGCCTCCCGACGGTTTGACCGGAGCGGAGGCTGGAGCCATGCTCGACGAGCGAGTGGATCCCCGCGACATCTCCGCCGGCATCCTAAGCCTCGCCACCAAGGGGTACATCAAGATCAAGCGCAAGAAGCGAAAAACCCTCTTTGGAACGAAATACGATACAATCCTCGTCAACACCAACACGGAACCGGGCGACGATCTCACGGAGTTCGAAAAATATCTTCTCGAGCGTCTCCGCGCAGGGGGAGCTTCCGTGGACGATGACGATCTGCGGCGCTACGTCGCGCCTCACCTCACGACGCTCCGAGACATGCTGTACGAGTCGCTCGTCAAACGGGGTTACTATATGCAGTCACCTGCGGCTGTCCGCGCTGGCACGGTTGTGATGGGGTTGGTCAGCTTGGTACTCTTCGTTTGGTTCCTCCCCGCTCTCACCGGATCCGTCACAACCACGTTGTTGGGCGCCTTGCTCACAGTACCGGTCATCCTCTTCTTCGCGAAGATCATGCCACAGCGAACGCCGAAAGGGGCCGCCGCGCTGAGGGACCTCAGGGGATTTGAAGAGTTCATCCGTCGCGCCGATGCCGAGGAGATCCGCCGTCTCTCCGAGAAGCGGCCGGAGGCCGCGCTCTTCAACGAGTTCCTCCCTCACGCGATCGCGTTTGGCGCCACGGCGCTTTGGGTTCGAGCGTTTGCCGCCGCCCTGAAAGATCCGCCCTCTTGGTATGAGGGTCCTTGGGATCCGAACGTAGGCTACTACGGCTTTGCGGACGATCTGGAACGCTCCATCTCCCGGGTCTCCACTGCAGCCGCAACGCCGCCCCGCTCTTCCGGCGCGAGCGGCGGCTCGTCAGGCTTCTCCGGAGGGGGTGGCTTTTCCGGAGGCGGCTTCGGTGGCGGCGGGGGAAGCAGCTGGTAAGACGTTTGCTTCGGCGATTCGCCGGTGCGCGGCTTCAATGCGCGACCTGCGGAGCGTCTCGAGCCAGTGGATCGAGCGAGTCATACCCCCTTCTCGCTCCCGCTCGAAGGCGCGCGCGAACTCGCCCGATTGAATGGAGCGCAACAGCCCTCGCAGCTTCTCCCGCAACCGCTCGTCCACGATCTCGTGGCCGGAAATCGCCGCACCGAACCTGGCCGTGTCGCTGATCCGCTCCGCCATACCGGCAATGCCATGCTGTACCATCATTTCAGCGATTAGGCGCACTTCGAAGAGGCACTCGAAGTAGGCGGCTTCCTCGGAGTAGCCGTTCTCGACGAGCGTATCGAACGCGGCGATGATAAGCGCGGGCAGGCCTCCACACAAGACGGCTTGTTCGCTGAACAGGTCTGCCTCCGTTTCCTCGCGGAAGGAGGAAGCCAGCACGCCCGCCCGCCCGCAACCCAGCGCGAAGGCGTAGGCCTTTGCCAGTTCCAGATCCCCAGGCTCCGCCGATACGAGCGCTGGGGCGCCTCTCCCCTCGACGTACAGACGGCGAAGCTCGGGCCCGATCGCCTTGGGTGCAACGAGCAGGCGCTGCAGATCTTCCCGGAACTCGAGGCTCGTATAGAGTGGGGTGAATCCGTGGGCGAAGACGAGCGCCGCTCCCCGTCGTGCGAGGCGGAAGATTTTCTGCGACAGTAGATCCTCGTGTGCAGATTCGGGAACCAACAGAGCGATGACGTCCGCCGCCGCCACCGCGTCCTCGATCGCTTGAACCGTCAGACCATCGCCTTGCGCTTCCGATTCACGCGAACTGCCGTCGCGCAGTCCGACTACCACATCTGTGCCGCTATCGCGCAGGTTCAGCGCTTGGGCGCGCCCCTGTGAGCCGTAACCAAGGATCGCAATCCGTTTGCCGACCAGCGGTGGCGTGAGCAGCTCGTCAGATCGCCAAGCGCTCATCCGCCCATCACCAGGATCGGCGAGGGCGGCTCGGCAAGCGTCTTTCCAAAGCCATCCACTTTCGCCCTCGACGGTTTCGCGTCCGTTCGGAAGGTGAAGGTTTGGTTCATTTCCGTCATGACTACGGGGAAGCGCTCTTCCTTGCCCGGCGTCTCCAACACCACATCGAAACGGAGGCGGAACGGGGATCGGACCTCCGTCTGGACGATTCTCACAGCCGTAACGTAGGAGCCGTCGGCAAACCGAGTCTCCGCCCTCCCGAACGAAAGCTTGGGGCGCTCCACCGACCAGAGCCACTGCCGGAAGAACCACCGGATGTCCGAGGGAGCCTCCTTTTGAAGCGCCTGCTCGACGTCGCTCCACTCACTGGCTTTGCCTCGTCGGTCGGAGACCAGCCGTCGCAGGCCGCGAATGACGGATTCTTCGCCGATCTCCTGAGCCAGCATGTTCAGCACGTATGCACCGCGCATGTAGCCGACGTTGCCGTTTGCTCCGTGCGGCTCGACGAGATCGCCAAGGGCCACTTGGGCGGTGCGGTAGTTCCAGCCCTGTTCCAAGGTTCGATCGGAGTTCTTCTTGAACAGCACACTGTCCACGTACTGCGTTACGCTTTCGTTCCACATGCTGCGGATATATGTGTTCGGAACCAGGCCACCGAACCAGGTGTGACCGACCTCGTGCGAGGTCGCCCAGGAAGTAATCGGTGGAGAGAGAACCGTGAAACTATAACACTCCAATCCATAGAAATCGGGCGTATCCACGATGTCATAGTGGTTGTACGGGAATTTGCCGAACCGGTCCTCGAAGAACGCGATCGCCTTGGCGGCGGAATCAACGTCCCGCTCGGCACGCGTTCGATTCACCGAACCGATGTGCCAGGCTCGTATGGTGCGGTCGCGATCTTTGATTTCCGCCGCAAGCAGATAGGGCCCGCCGACGATGTGGTGATATGAGACCGCAACGGGATTGGACCAGGTCACCGTCTTGCGATCGCCGTCCTGCTTTTCCTCCACGAGGTCTCCGTTTGCCATGAGTAGCCAGTCCACAGGGCCGCTCACCGTGATTCGGCTTCTCGCCGGCTGCCTCCCGATGTGGGGCCACCAATACGATAGGAAGAGCGCGTGGTCCTTGCGGATTCCGTCCTGCCTGGGTACGGCGAGGTCCGTATCGTAGGCGAGGGTAAGGTCGCCGCCTTCTCCCGCGTTCGTGAGGTACAGAACGCTGCCCGCCTGAACGAGTGCAGGCTGCTCGCCCAGTTTTACGTTGGCGGAGGGTAGGTTGGTGAAGAGCTGCAATGACTCGCCTCGGTAGGTTGCGCGGCTGATCGTATAGCTGTCGTTGATGCGCATAAAGACAGTCTGCGGGCCATCCGACGTTCGGCGGATCTTGGCTGTGATTTCAAAAACCGCCTTCGGCTGGTCTGGGTAGAGATCGGCGACCACGTCGAGATGTTGGATCTCATAGTTGATGGGCAGGTCTTCTGGGATTTCAGCGCCGAGCCGCGGGCCATCGCCGGTCAGGATGACGGGCACAATGATGTCGTGCTGGTGCTCGTGTCGCTGCCACCGATGAAATACGATCCAAGTGCGCCCGAACCGTTCGTATCCGGGAGGAGCGGGGAAGTCCTGGATGCCGATCTGTCGCAGAGCCGCTTCCGTGCCGACCATATGCCGCACCGGCTCCAGGTACCGCGGATCTGCAAAAAGCTCTTGAAGCTGAGCGAACGAACCTGCCTGGGCGGCCGCTCGCGCCTGATTCACGATATCCAAGGCAGGGGATTGGACGCCTAGCACAAGAGCCGCTACGAGAGTAATCATGCGAGAAGTATAGTCGAACCCGACGGGTATACTGGGCCTGGTGTTCGGACGAAAGATCAAGATTCTCCGCCTCTCGGGCTTTGATGTGTACGTAGACGCGAGTTGGCTTGTACTCGCTGCGTTGGTAACATGGAGCCTTGCCGACAGCGTCTTCCCGATGATGCGCCCAGGATTACCGAAGGCCACATACTGGTACATGGGCGTGGGGGGAGCGATCGGTCTTTTCCTCTCCATCGTGCTGCACGAGTTCGCACACTCAGTCATAGCGCGAGCGAACGGCATTCGGATGCGAGGCATCACTCTCTTCATTTTCGGTGGCGTCGCCGAGATGATGGACGAGCCGCCGACGCCGGAGTCAGAATTCAAAATGGCGATCGCCGGACCGATCATGAGCGTTCTCGTGGCAGGCGTTTGTTATGGCGGAGCAGTGGTTCTCTCTGACCCGATGGAGGTGGTGAGCATAACGCTGCGCTACCTCGGACAGATCAACCTGTTGCTTGCGGGCTTCAACATGGTTCCGGCGTTCCCGCTCGACGGCGGGCGCGTGCTGCGATCCATCCTGTGGAAAGTGCAGAACAGCCTCAAGAAGGCGACGCATGTCTCCTCGATCATCGGTTCGTCCTTCGGGCTCTTCATGATCTTGGTTGGAGTCGTTTCCATCCTCACCGGACACTTCGTGGCGGGCTTCTGGTGGTTCCTTTTGGGGATGTTTGTTCGCTCGGCGGCTCAGCAGTCCTACGAACAGGTTCTTCTTCGGCAGTACCTCCAGGGCGAGCCCGTTGCGCGATTCATGAACCGGAATATCGTTACAGTGCCTCCGGACCTTCGCCTGGACGAGTTTGTGCAGAACTACGTGTACTATCACCACTTCAAGGCCTATCCGGTGGTTTCCGAGGGGCGCCTTTTGGGAATCGTCTCGGTGGAGGCTCTTCGCGGCATTCCGAAAGAGCAGTGGACAACTCTTACGGTTGCCGATGCGATGGAGCCCTGCGATGGCACCAACTCCATCCCGCCGACCCTGGACACGCTCCAGGCGCTTTCGCTGATGGCTCGGCAAGGGAAGAGTCGGCTGCTTGTCGTGGAAAATGGCGAGCTGCTTGGTATGATATCTTTTCGAGATATCATGGAGTTTTTCAATCTCAAAGTAGCCCTGGACGAATCCATTCCGTAGGCTCGCCCGTCAGGTAGAATAGGGCGGCGCAACCGCGCGCTTTCTGCTGCCTATGCCTGAAGAGTCTAACACCAGTATTCGAGTCGTCCCCGTAGCGGACGAGATGCGCAAATCGTACGTCAACTACGCGATGTCCGTCATCGTCGCTCGGGCATTGCCAGACGTGCGAGATGGTCTGAAACCGGTCCAACGCCGCATCCTCTACGCCATGCTCCAAGGCGGCTACACGCCGGATCGGCCGCGCACCAAGTCCGCCAAGATCGCCGGCGACACCCAGGGCGATTTTCACCCCCACGGCCAAGAGGTCATTTACCCGACTCTCGTTCGGATGGCGCAGGACTTCTCGATGCGCTATCCGCTCATCGATCCGCAAGGGAACTTCGGCAGCATCTACGGCGACCCGCCAGCCGCAATGCGCTACACGGAAGCGCGACTCTCGCCGATCGCCATGGAGATGCTTGAGGACATCGAGCGGGAAACAGTGGACTGGACTCCCACCTACCTTCAAACGAAGAACGAACCCGTCTATCTCCCTGCGAAGTTTCCGAACTTGCTTTGCAATGGCGCCACCGGCATCGCAGTCGGCATGGCGACGAACATGCCGCCGCATAATCTCAACGAGGTCGTAGAAGCGATCCTCATGCGCATCGAAAACCCGAAGTGCACGGTGGAAGACCTGATGACCGTCCTCCCGGGCCCCGACTTCCCGACCTACGGGATCATCATGGGCACCAAGGGCATCAAGGAGATGTACGCAACGGGCCGCGGTCGTATGACCGTGCAAGCGAAGACCGCGATCGAAGAGGCGGAGGGCGGCAAGCATAAGATCGTCATCACGGAAGTCCCGTATCAGGTCAACGTCCAGACTTTGATCGAGCAGATTGCGGATCTGGTCAAGAAGAAGAAACAGGACGCGATCGCCGCCATTGATGACTTTACGGATCGGAACGGTCTGCGGATCGAGATTACGATCAAGCGAGACGGCAACCCCCAGAAGGTCCTCAACTACCTTCGGAAGCACACGATGCTGCGCACAACGTTCGGCGCCATCATGCTCAGCCTCATTGATGGCGTTCCGCGCGTTGCGCCCTTGACGACGCTGCTCGACGAATACATCAAGCACCGCCGTCTCGTCATCGAGCGGCGCACTCGATTCGAACTGAATCGCGCCCTCGAAGAGGCGCACATCAGCGAAGGCTATCAGATCGCCAGGGCGAACCTCGACGAGGTGATCCAGGTGATCCGAAATGCGGAAGACCCGGACGCGGCCCGCCGCGAGCTCGTCCGTCGCTTCGGGATGACGATGTTCCAGGCGAACGTCATCCTCAACATGCAACTGCGGCGCCTCACAAAGCTGGAACAACAAAAGCTCGAAGAGGACTATAAGCGAATCCTGCGGCGCGTCAGCGACCTGATGGATATCCTGACGAGCCCGACCCGCATCACCGAGATCATGAAAGAGGAGCTTGAAACCCTCCGAAAGAAGCACGGTGATGAGCGCCGAACGAAGATCATCCCCCATGAGCCGGGCGAGATCAGCGACGAAGACCTGATACCGGATGAGGAAGCGATCGTTACGATCAGCCGGGATGGCTACATCAAGCGAGTGGCGATTGACGCCTACCGAAGCCAGCGGCGCGGAGGCAAGGGGGTCGTCGGAACGAGTCTCAAGGAGGCTGACGAGATCCAAAACCTCTTCCAAGTCACATCGCACCAAACGATCCTGCTCTTCACGGATCGAGGCCGTGTCTTCCGATTGAAGGCCTACGAGATTCCTGAGTCCGGGCGGTACGCGAAGGGTTCGCCGGTCATCAACTACATTGCGATTGACAGCGACGAACATGTGACGGCCGCGACCACCGTTCGGGACATGAGCGGGGAAGGGTACTTCATCATGGTCACCAGCAAGGGCGAGGTGAAGCGAACGCCGCTCTCGGCCTTCCAGAACATCCGGAGTAACGGATTGCGCGCTTTCGACATCGAGGAGGGCGACAGCCTGCGTTGGGTCCTGCGTAGCAAAGGCAAACAGGACATCATCATCGTTACCCGGGAGGGCATGAGCATTCGGTTCAACGAGGAGGAGCTGACGAGCCGCAGCCGAGCGGCGGGCGGCGTCCGCGGCATCCGCCTCAGGAAGGGAGACGAGGTCGTCTCAGCCCTGCTCGTAGAGGACGAGAATCTCGACGTTCTCACGGTCGGCGAACTCGGCCTCGGAAAGCGAACGCCCATCAAGGAATACAGAAGTCAGAAGCGGGGCGGCATGGGTATCAAGACGATGGCGGTTACTAAAAAGACCGGTAAGGTCGTTGGAGCACGAATCGTTGCCCCGGACGATCGCCTCGCCCTCATCACCGTCAAGGGCAAGACGCTTCGCCTCAAGGTCTCCGAAGTTCGCCGCGTGGGTCGAATCGCTCAAGGCGTCAAGCTGATTAACCTCGCGCCCGACGACCGGATCGCGAGCATCGCGCGGTTGATCACCGAGACGGATACGGGCGAGCAGTAGCTACCGGTTCCACTCTGGATAGATGTCCTTCCGGCTAGAGAAGATCGGTCGGCGCAATTGCCCGTAGATGAGCGCTTTTGCGTGCCCATCCGCGAAGAGTCCGATCGCCTTCTGTGTGTGCAACCAGTGGAAGTGCCTTCGCAGGCTTTCCCGGTTCGGTGGGCTGTCGTACCAGTTCTCCACTTGCAGGAAGTTGCAGACCGGCACCCACGCGTTGTGCTCCCAGGCGATGAGAGTTTCAGCCGGCTCTTGCACTTCGCTCTGCTTCGCGCCGACGCACTCCCAGAAACCCATCCTGCCGATGCGAATCTGTTTGACGCTCGGGCCCCACTCGTTCCCGCGGGCGCCAGGGTTTCGACTGTAGTAGCCCGAGTAGTACGGAGGGCTCCACCAGTTAAGACAGTAGCTCATCTGCCACGTACCGGGCTTCGAGGGACACTGCTTGACGCCTTCGTTTTGGATGTAGGGATCCAGCTTGCCCGGGCGCGGCTTGTTTCGAGCGGGTTCGTTCACGCGTCCCCAGAACCCGCCGTAAATCCCGCCGTTGTTGTTGTCGTAGCCGATCCACGGATCCTGCGGAGCGAATCCTTCGAGCGGGCTCGCCGTGAACGCCGGGAACCAGGTGTCGTCGTGATCGGTGAGGTACATCATCATCGCCATGCCCAGCTGCTTTTGGTTGCTGAGGCAGGCGGTTTGTTTTGCCGCGTGCTTCGCCTGAACGAAAACCGGAAAGAGGATGGCCGCCGTGATCGCGATGATCGCGATTACCACCAAGAGTTCAACCAATGTGAATGCCTTCTGCCGCATGAGAACCTCCTCGCGTCCCTGCGAACGCTTTCTCCATTCTACATGCTTTTCCTGCACCAGGATCCATGTTTTTGTGGGAATTAGGTGGAAGCCTGCTGCAGCGCCCGGATCGCTTGGAGGACCTCGGCCACCGAAATCTGGGAAACTCCGGCATCGTTTGAGAGGGCCATGAGGTTCGGATTCGGTGGCGCCCACAGGGAGACGACCTCCCTCCGATACAGCCCGACAGTGGGCTTGTCGAAAGCGGCCGCAAAGTGAAGGATTCCGTTGTCCAACGTAACCACGATCTCCGACCGCTCGATTGCGCCGACGACCTGCGGCAGGGTGAGCTTTCCCCGGAGGTCCTCAACGAGCCCCTCGCGCACCAGCGCCTCTTCGCTGTCGGCAGAATGATAGAACTGCGCTTGCCGCTTCGGCGGCGCCCCCAAAAGCCCCGGTCTGACGCCCCATTCGCGCAACAAGCCTGCCCATTTCTCCATAGGCCAGAGCTTGTGGGCCAGAGAGCCGCCTGTCGAGATGAGCGCTTTGGGCGTCTCGAACGGCGGTTCCTCAGACGCGAAACGGTAGCGCGGGATGCCGCCGGGCCACGACGCGCCGGGGACCGGATCGAGATAGGCGAGGCGGGTGAAGATCTCTCCAATGAAGCCGGTCTCGAGGAACGAATACCGCTGCGCAAGGTCTTCCGTCGCCCACTGCGTGTCCCGCCAGAGGTCACCCCGCTCGTCCGGAGGGTACTCCCACGCTCCGCGGCCGTCAGGACTCAAGCACGGCCCGCAAACGAACGTGCCCTCCCCCAGAAGAGCGGCGATCGCCATGTGAGCCTGGGAGTGTTCGAGGTTGATCACGAGGTCATACCCGCCGATCTGCGCCTTCCGGACGAGGGCCTCTTCGATCGAGAGGCGCAGCGGCCTCCCGACGATTCCACACCTCCAGTCATACAGCCGTAGGCTTTCGACGGCCGCGATCTCCAACTCCTCCGTCCGCGTGCCGCCGTAGTAGTCGAGAATCCCACCCGGATGGAAATGCCGGATCGCTTGCGCCAGGGGCGTCGCAATGGCGAAGTTGCCCAATGCGTCGTTGACGAGCAGCGCCACCTTCGCGTTCGCGGGCAGCCGATCGCCGGTGTACCGCCTCACTGGCTCTGTCCACCTCCCGGATCACTCGTAATCTCTACGACCAGGCTTACCTCGGCTTGTCGCGCTTCGCCGTTGGGCGCCGGAAGGGAGACGGTGCCTTCCTGCCGCACATTTCCGCCGATCAGGCGACCAGTCGTGGCCTCGAAATAGAAAACGGCCCGGGCCTTCAAACCCTTCACGTCACTCTTCGTGGTCTGTTCGACTTTGTAGGCGCGAACTCCACGGAAGGTCTCCTCGCCCTGAAACGTCCAGGTCTCGGTCGCTTTGACCTTCCCAAGAAGAGGCCACTCGCGTTCTCCGGTCATAGACCAACTTGTCCCTGGTACGATCCTCTTCTCCGGGAACGGGATGAATCCGATCAGCTGCACTGCCGCCACGACGGCTTCCGGCGGCGTTAGCAGCCGGCCTCTCGAGTCCACGTCTACGACCGTGGGTTTCTCCGTGAAGAAGCCGCTGCGCTCGGTTGCCTCGCCTTTCTCGACGGTTAGCGGCGTCGCGACCAGCTTCAGCGTGTAGATGTCGCCGTCCTGACTCTCAACGCTCGAAGTGACGCTCATCGAGAATTTCTGCACGACAGGCTCCGCCCCTTCGAGGCTAATGCGGCTCTCGCCCCGAAAGACTCGGACAAAGGACTGTCCAGGTTTGAGGTTGAGCCGGAGCAAGACCCCTTTTGGCGCATCCGCCTTGGGTTCCTCCAGTGTTGGGGGGTCTAGGCGCACGATCGGCTCGCTGTCTTCAGGCGTTGGCGCTTGTAGGGTGGTTCGGTCCTGATCCGGGTGGTCGCCAGTGTGTTGAGGCCCCTTCTCGGCGCTGCAGCCCCCGATTGTGACCGAAAGCAGCAACCCGACGCCCAATGCGAACCCAGCGATACCGCGAGAATCCTGGCAATTTGACGGTTTCATGTGGGACGAACTCGGATATACTGAAGGCGTGCTCCGGGCGAGACAACGCCCGAGATCCTCGTGGAGGTACAAACTATGAAAGGACGAAAAACATTACTCATTGCACTGAGCAGCATTGCTGCCGTTACGGCTGTCGCGTTTCTTGGCGGTGGCGCGCCTTGGAGCGACGACTTCGAATCGTACCCGCTCGGCCCGATCGCCGGGCAAGGCGGATGGGAGGAATGGACGGGCTCCCAAAACGTCTCCGGCCAGGTCACAAACGCACAGGCGCACAGCGGCTCCAAGTCGCTGCTGATTGAAGGCGGCGTTTCCGGCGGAGATGGAGGCGACGACACGGTTCAGCGCTTTTCCGGCCTTACGACCGGTCGTTACCTGATGAAGGCGTGGACTTTCGTGCCTTCTACGGCAACGGGCGCAGGCTGGTTCATCATGCTCAACCAGTATCCTCAGCCTCTGAACTGGTCGCACCAGGTGAACTTCAATGCCGACACGAACAAAGTAACCGCTGACTTCCAGCAGGGCGAAACCGACCTGGTCAAGGGTCAGTGGGTTCCGTACATGGTGGATATCAACCTGGACACGGACAAGCAGCACACCTACTACAACGGTGTGCCGTTCGTCATCGGCCAGAGCTGGAAAGACGGCGTGAGCGGGATGGGCATTTCGAACATCGCCGCTCTCGACCTCTATGGCGGAGAGTTCAACTCCAACCCGCCGGGCACGAGCGGTATGTACTTCGATGACATCACGCTCGCCGTCGTCCCGACGATCGCGGATGTCACTTTCCAGAGCCCCGGCGGCGGGAACGCGGGCGGCACGATCGCCGACCTCGCCGACCTCGATGACTCGGTCTATCGAACGTTCTCGGACTTCACCTCCGAGATTCAGTTCGCCAACCTGACCGCCATGGTCGTCGGCATGAACACCTCCGTGGCCACCCCGAACAAGCTCTGCGTCACGATCAAGGCGAAGATCAACCAGTCCGTCGGCGGCTTCCTACGAGTGGCCTTCCGAGACTGGAACACGGGCGAGTTCGTGGACGTCGGTCCGGTCTTCCAGACGACGACCGACTTCCAGTTCTTCCACGTCGAGAACGTGCCGGCTGGCAACTTCGTTCGAGCCAGCGACGGTCGCATCGAGATGCGGGTTCGCTCCTATGTGAACCTTCCCATCTCCGAAGCCACGTTCTTCACCGAGTTTGATCTGGTTCAAGTCGGCGTGTCGTAGGCTGGAATACGCAACAATGCCAGAGTGGCGCGCCGATGGCGCGCCACTCGCCTTATCGGCCAATCCGAGAGGTAAAATCGCGCCAGTTCCGGTGCTTTTGGCGACCCTCCTACGTCTGTACCTATCGAACGACTGACCTGTGAGACTCAAGCGCATCCGCATCTTCGGTTTCAAATCTTTCGCCGACCGCGTGGACATTGACGTAGACGGCGATTTCGTTGCCGTCGTAGGCTCCAACGGCTGCGGAAAAAGCAACATCGTGGACGCCATCGTTTGGGCGTTGGGCGAACTGAGCCCCAAGAATCTTCGCGCGGGCCAAGCGACCGACGTCATCTTCTCTGGATCCGCGAAGCGCAAACCGCTTGGGTATGCCGAAGTCTCCCTGGTCTTTGACAACGAAGAGGGACAGCTGCCGGTCAACACCAGCGAGGTCGTCGTGACCCGACGTCTCAGCCGAGACGGGAAGAGCGAGTACTTCATCAACCGTCATCCTGTTCGTTTGCGAGACATCCACGAACTGTTCGCCGACACCGGGCTCGGCAAGACCGGATACGCGATCGTTAGCCAATCGGACATTGACGCGGCAGTCAGCGCGCCCCCCGAAGAACGCAGAATCTGGATTGACGAAGCCGCCGGCGTCCAGCGTTACCGGACCCGAAAGGTAGACGCTCTCAAACGTCTGGAGAGCGCCGTACGACATCTCGAACGAGTCACAGACGTGCTCAACGAGATCGAGCGCCAGCGAGAGCCGCTCCGCCAGCAAGCCGAAGTAGCCAAACGGTACAAGGAGCTCGTCGCGATGCTGCGGGAAGTCGAGTCGTCCGTGTTGATCCAAGAGGCGGACGATCTCGCAAAGCGAATCGAAGAGCTGGAACAAGCCATGAAGCTCCGCCGTTCCCAAGCAGAAGAGCTCCACAAGACGGCGGAGGCCGAGCGCGCCGAGTCGAACCGGCTCGCCACGGAGCTGGAGGCGGTTGAAGAGCGTCTCGACGAGATCCGACGGCGGGTCCAAAACGCGATTTCGGAGCATGAGCGAGCCGTCAGCGCCAAGGCGGTGCTCGAACAGCGGCTCGCGAACCTTGGGCGCATCGAGAAGGACGCCGACGCGCTCAAGGCCGAGTACGAAGAGCGCCTCCGCAGGCTCCATGGAGCCGTCCGTGACGCAGAACGCGAACTCGAGCAGGAGCGTTCTGCCGTGGCGGTGCTGAAGGAAACCATTGAAGGTTCGCAGGCTCTGCGACAGGAAACGGAAGCGAAGCTTCAGGCAGCCGAGCAGCGCCTTGCGGAGGCCAGAAAGGCGGAAGTGGAGCGAGTCAGGCTCCAAGCTGAGGCAGCCGAGGCGAAGCGTCGGATCGAAGCGCTCGAGCAGGAGAGAGGTCGCTTGCTCGAGTCTCTGCAGGAGGCAGAGCGTCAAGAGCAGTCCGCTCTCGAAGCCGTCGCCGCTGCGACGCAAGAGGTGGAGAACCTGCTCGAACGGCACAACGAGCTGGTCGGTCGGCGCCGCGCCATCGAACAGGAGATAGATGGGCACGAAACGGAGCGTCGCACTCTGCTTGGGCAGAAGGCGGCGGACGAGGAGCGCGAGCGGGCGATGGCAACGGCCATCGAGAATCACGAGACGCTCCCAGCCGGAGCCGCGGCCGTGCTCAACGCCGCGAAGCGCGGCGAGCTGACGGGTGATGTTGTCGCGGTCGGTGAAATCGTGTCCTCGAACGACGAGCACGCCCGCGCCATCGAGGCCGCCCTCGGCTCTTCCGCGGGGGACCTGATCGTTCCGACGGAGAGAGAGGCGGAGACGGCGATTGGATGGCTCAAAGCCCAGCGCGCCGGTAGAGCCACCTTCCACCCTCTGTCCAGGGTTCGCGCACCGCGCAGGCCAGAGGTCTCTGCGATAGACGGGTTGATTGGCATCGCTGCGGACCTGATCCGCGTGGCCGACGCGTACCGGCCGGTGATCGAAGCTCTGCTGGGAACGGTGCTCGTGTTCCAAGACCTCCGATCCGCGCTCCGTGCCCCGTTCGCGCCTGGCGTTCGAAAGATCGTAACGCTCGAAGGAGAGGTCCTCTACCCGTCCGGCGGCATCACCGGCGGCGCGTACCGGCAGGATCGGGCGGGGCCTGTTCGCCTTCGAGCGCAACTCGAGGAAGTTCGTCGGCGCCTGAAGGCCACGAACCTCCGTCTTGAGGAGCTGGATGACGCCATTGCGGAAAAGGTCGCGCTGCTCCGTTCCGAAGAAGAGCGTGCCGTCGAAACGGAGCGCGCGCTCGAGGAAGCGCGGCAAACGCTCATGGCGGCCGAAAAGCGACACGCCTCGACGGCGGAGCGGGTTCAGTCTCTCAGCGCACGCATCTCGGAGATTGAAGCCGCCATCTGCGACGCGGAATCGCGGCTCACCGCCAAGCCCGAAGTAGAGAGCGCGCCCGTCTCCGAGCTGGAGCAAGAGCGGAACCGCCTGCTCGAGTTCGCCTCCGCAGCCAAAGCCGATTTCGAACAGGCCCGCAAGGCTCTCGAATCAGCCGAAGAGCGTGCCCGAACAGCCGAGAGCCGGCTGCAGTCGGTTCGAGAAGAGCTCCGGCAGACCATTGAAGCCGAGAGCTCTCGAAGCCAGAAGTTGCAGTCCCTCGAAGCCGAGCGGCAGCAGCTGGAATCCGAATGGAAGGCTGCCGAAGAGTCGGTCCATACGTTGGCCAAGAAGAAGGACGAGCTTCAAAGCGCTCTCGAAGAGGCGATTGAGGCGCGGAAGGCCCTCGCTCAGGCCGTCAACGAAGCCAGCCGAAGGATCGAGGAATGCAAGGAGCAAGCTCGCCAGCTCGAAGACGCGGCTTATCAGGACGACATTCAAAGGGCCCGGCTCGAAACTAAGCGCGCGGGAGTGCTGTCGCGCCTCCTCGAAGAGTACGGCATAGACGAAGAGGACGCCCAGCGCCAAGCCTCTCTCGTGGAAGTTCCGCCCGATGCGGAGAAACTGACCCGCACGCTTCGGCGCGAGATCCGGTCGCTCGGGGATGTCAATGTTGGAGCGATTGACGCGTGGGAGGCTCTCACGGAGCGGTACGAGGTGCTCGCGCGTGAGAAAGAGGACGTCCTTGCCAGCAAGGCGGAGCTCGATGCCTCTGTCGCCGAGTTGGATCGGCTCACGCGCGGTGCGTTCAAAGAGACGTTCGAGAAGGTTCGACAGGCGTTCCAAGAGACCTTCGCCTGGTTCTTCCCGGGCGGGCACGCCGACCTCGTTCTGACCGACGAACAGAACCTACTCGAGTCCGGGGTGCATCTCGAAGTCGTGATCCCGGGCAAGCGCCGCCAGCGACTGGAGCTGCTGTCCGGTGGCGAGCGCGCGTTGACGGCGTGCGCCTTTCTGTTCGCGCTGCTTCGCGTCAAACCGAGCCCCTTGGTGATCCTCGATGAGCTGGATGCGCCGCTCGATGGCAGGAACGTCGAGCGTTACGTCGAGATGCTGCAAGAGTACAGCAAGTTTACGCAATTTATCGTCATCACGCACAACGTGACGACGATCGCCGCCGCCCCTGTCTGGTTCGGCGTGACCATGCAAGAGCCGGGTGTCTCGACGATCCTGCCCTACAAACCCAAGAAAGAGCTTGTCGCCAGCGTCAACTGACGATTCCGAGCGGCTCCATCGTCTTCCACTTCCCGCGCGTGAAGTCCGGCACCTCGACGGGCTGGCTGCGATGAGCCACCGACCACTCCGAGAGCGGCGAAATGACCGACCACGTCGCTGCGTCGTAGACGTCCTGGTCAAGAGGAAGACCGTTCCGCAGGCAATAGATCATTCGCCACAGCATGACGAAGTCCATACCGCCGTGCCCGCCGACACGCGCCGCTTCCTCGCCCATCTTCTTCCAAAGCGGATGTTCGAATTCGTCGAACCACTTCTGCAGCGCCTCGCCCTCTTCCCACGAGTGCGTGTTGGGGCTGCGCCCTTCGATGACGACGCGGTTCGGGAATCCTGCCCAGACGCCGCGAGTGCCCTGGATTAGATTGAGCCGAGTGTATGGACGCGGGGTCGTCGTGTCCCATTGAATCAGGATGGTCCGTCCCTTGACGGTCTTGACGAGGCTGCTGTTGATGTCTCCGCAGATGTATTTCTCGCGGTTGCGGATATGGTTGGGTGGGAAGTGTTCCTTGGCATACAGTTGCCGTCCAAGGGCTGGCGAGCTCATGGAAACGAGATAGTCCATCCGGTCGCCGCGATTGATATTCATGTATTGGCAAATCGGGCCGAGGCCGTGCGTCGGATAGAGGTTCCCGTTTCGCTTCGTGTGCTCGATCGTTCGCCAAGAGCCGGTACCTCTTCCGATGTCATTCATCTGGCTGCGCAGGTCGTGGATGTAGGCCGCTTCTCCGTGCAGGAGGTCGCCGAAGACACCTTGTCTGCACATATTCAAGACCATCAGCTCCTCTCGACCGTAGCAGACGTTCTCCATCATCATGCAGTGGCGCTGAGTCTGCTCGGCGGTCTCCACCAGGCGCCAGCAGTCTTCGACGGTAGTGGCCGCCGGCACCTCGATGAAGGCGTGTTTTCCGCTCAGCATGGTGTCGATCGCCATTTGCGCGTGCCAGGCCCAAGGCGTGGAGATAATGACGGCGTCAATATCGTCTCGGTTCAGCATCCGCTGGTAGTCATAATCGCCTTGGGTGTAGACGTCCGGCCGCGGCCGCCCCGCCTTCTCGCAAGCGTCGGCCGAGGCGCGGGCGGCTGGCTCGTAGGTGTCGCAGATCGCCTTAATCTCCACACCATCGAGAAGAAGGCACTGCGAGACGTGCCCCGAGCCGCGGGCTCCCACACCGACGAAAGCGAGACGCACGACGTCGAGCGGCGGCACTCTCAGCCCGGCTGCAGAGGGCTCTTGCTCAGGGGGATTCTGCGGAAGGGCGTAGGCGAATCGAGCCGCCAGACTCGCACCGACTACACCACCAGAAGCCTTCAGAAACTCTCTTCGATCGATCCGTGTCATCGCTGCCAGTCTACTCAGACGCGGCCCAGGGAGTGGTATGCTTGCCCTGTGCTTGAGAAAATCAAACAGATTACGCTCCAAAACCTGAGGTACGCGGAGCAGATGCTTTTGCAAGACGTGGGCGCCATGAGCCACGCTCAACTCAACCAGTCCCGAGGCGGCGCAACCCGAAAACCCTACGACTTCCTCTACGAATGTTCGTTGATGAATCAAAGGATGGCAGCTCGATTCCGAGGCGAGGACCCCGGTCCTCGTCCCTACCCAGAAGGCGAGTTTCCCACCGCCCCCGAAGAGTTCTGCGACAAAGAACGAGCCCTCCAGATGTTGCGGACATCTTTCGACGAACTCCGCGCCGCAACCGAGGCGCTCAGCCCCGAAGCGCTCCATCAGCCGCTTCCGTATGGTCAGGGCCAGTATTCGGCGTTTGAGCTTGTCGGTTTTGCGGTCTCACATCTCTCGTACCACGATGGGCAGTTGAACTACATTCAAGCCCTGGACGGCGATGGCGCAGTCCACTGGGATTTCTCGTAGGCCATGGTCGTGATCGTGATCCCCGCCCGCATGGGCTCGACGCGATTCCCCGGCAAGCCGCTGGCGGACCTTTGCGGGAAGCCGATGGTGCAATGGGTGTACGAGCGGGCCGCCCAGTCGAAGGCTGGCGATGCCGTCCTCGTCGCAACGCCAGACCGGGAGATCGCCGAAGCCGTACAAGCTTTCGGCGGCGAGGCGATGATGACCTCCAACGAGCACGAAACGGGGACGGACCGCATCGCGGAGGTCGCTCGACGTCTGGATGCCGAGTTCTACGTCAATGTTCAGGGGGACGAACCCCTGATCCGTCCCGAGACCATCCGCGCTTGTGCCGAAGCGCTCACCCGCAGGACCGCGCCAGTAGCGAGCGTCTACGACTCGCTTGCAGAGACGGAAGCGGACGACCCGAACATTGTTAAGGTGGTCATGGATAGGAACGAGCGCGCCCTCTACTTCTCGCGGGCTGGGATCCCGTACCCGCGCAACGCTCGTCTAAGCCTCTGGAAGCACATCGGCATCTACGGCTATACCCGAGAGGCGCTCCAGTCCTTCGCAGCTTGGCCCCAAACGCCGCTCGAACGGACCGAAGGGCTCGAACAGCTCCGATTCCTGGAGAACGGGTTCGCGATTCAGATGGCTCGCGGCCAGGGCACGGAACTCGCCGTTGACACGCCCGAGCAGCTGGAACGCGTTAAAAGTATCATGGAGAAAGAACAGTGATCCTCACCACCGTTGCCATCCTGACAGTTTCCAATCTCTCGCTCCCCGCGTCGCCAAGAATGGGCTTTGCGATGCGAGGGGACGTCGTGTACCTCGGGCGAGAGGCTGCCGACAGGGTCGAAGTCGTTCGGTATCGAAAACAGGGAAGCGGTTGGAAAGAGGAGGCTAAGCTGCCCGGCAAGTACGTAGGGCCGCTCTCACTCGTCGCAACGAAGACCGGAGTCATCATCGCGGACTACGAGGCTGGCGATATCGTCGAGTACACGGACGCAGGCAAGCAGGTCTGGAAGGACTGGGTTCGTTATCCGATGCGCATCGTCGGCGGTCCCGACGGATCGGTTTGGGTGCTCAAGAATTCCGGCGAGATCGTCCGGAAGATCCCGGAGAGCAGCAAGCTGGAACCGCTGCTCGGCAAATACGGGCAAGAGATCATCTCGGATAGCGTGCTCGATCTCGCTCCGCTGCCCGACGGTAGCGTGGCGGCCGTAGACGAAGCCGGACGCATCCAGAAGTACACCCGCAACGGAGGACGCCAGATCTTGGCGACAGGCGTGGAGGCGGACGGCCTCGTGGCAGTCGGTTCGTCGTTCGTTGCGCTCAAGCTGGAACCGAGGCCGAGACTCTTCCAAGTCGGTGGCAACGCAGCCAAGACGCTTTGGGAGGCGCCATCCTCTAACAGCGTTCCCGTCTCGCTCTTCGTTTACGATGCACGAACGGTTGGTCTTGCTGTTGACGAAAACGGACGTGGCGTCGTCTACTTGATCCCGGTAGGAGGTTAGCCCTTGGCGCTCGACCTATCCGCATTCGAGATACCCGCTGGCTGGGAGGAGCCGGAAGAAGTAACGGCGCTCCTCGAACGCCTGAAGGAAGAGCGGCCGAATGTGGACGGAGCTCGAATCCGTCGCGCTTATCACGTCGCCGAAGTGGCTCACCGCGACCAGAAACGGCGAAGTGGCGAGCCCTATATCACTCACCCGCTGGCCGTTGCGACGATCCTCGCCGACCTGCGGATGGATGAGGACACGATCGTCGCCGCGCTTCTGCATGACGTCTTGGAGGACACTCCCGTAACGGAGGACCAGATTCGCGAGCTGTTCGGAGAGGAAGTGCTTGGGCTTGTACAAGGCGTGACGAAGATGAAGTTCCCGCCTCTCCCCAAGAAAACAGATGGCAAGATTCGAGCGGAAGAGAGGACTCGGTTCGCCGAGACGATGCGAAAGATGCTTCTCGCCATGGCGGCCGATTTCCGTGTCATGGTCATCAAGCTGGCGGACCGGCTGCACAACATGCAAACGCTTCACGCGATGGATGAGGAGAAGCGACGAGAGATCGCCCAGCAGACGCTGGAGGTCTATGCGCCGATCGCCAGTCGTCTTGGAATCTGGCAGATCAAGTGGCAACTCGAAGACCTGGCGTTCAAATACCTCTACCCGGAAAAGTTCGAAGAAATCTCGGAAAAGGTAGCCAAATCAAGGAAACAAAGGGAGAAGGAGATTCAGGAATGTATCCGCATCCTGAAGGAGCGCCTCGAAGCGCACGGGATCTTCGCCGAAGTGCAAGGTAGGCCGAAACACCTCTACTCGATCTACGAGAAGATGGAGGTGCAGGGCTTCGAGTTTGAAGAGATCTACGACCTACTGGGCCTTCGTGTAATCGTGGATACGGAAGCTCAATGTTATCAAGCGCTTGGCATCGTCCACGAGTTGTGGATCCCCATTCCGGGTCTGTTTTATGACTATATTGCTAAGCCGAAGCCAAACGGCTACCAGTCGCTCCATACAAAGGTCGTCGGCCCACATGGAGAACCGCTCGAAGTCCAGATCCGAACGCACGAGATGCACCGAATGGCGGAGTTCGGAATCGCCTCGCACTGGCAGTACAAGTCGCGCGGCGGCGAAACGAGCATCGAAGACGCCATTCGTCTCAATAAGCTTCGCCAGCAGATCTTCGACTGGTCTAAGGCCACTCAGAGTGGCAGCGATTTCCTGCGCTCGATCAGTATGGACCTCTTCGGAGAGCAGGTTTTCGCATTCACTCCGAAGGGCGACGTCATTGATCTCCCGGCGGGCGCAACGCCGGTTGACTTCGCCTTCCGCATCCACACCCAAGTGGGCTTGCACTGCGTCGGCGCCAAGGTCAACGGCCGCATCGTCAAGCTGGATCATCAGCTGGAAAACGGTGATATTGTAGAAGTCTTGACGCGTCGCGACGCCCAGCCGTCCGTAGACTGGATTCGGTTCTGCAAGACGGCGACCGCTCGGTCCCGCATTCGCGCCTTTCTGCGCCAGCAAAACCGGGAAGTCAATGCTCAGCGAGGTCGCGAGGCGCTCGAGCGAGAGATCCGATCCATGGGGCTGGACCCCAAGGAATACCTCACGGAAGAGAAGCTGTCGGCTGCGGCGGAGTCGCTGAAGAAGAAAGACGACAAAGACCTGCTGGCCGCGGTCGGGGAGGGCATCGTCTCCGTGAGGCGTGCCGTCTCGCGCATCGTCGGCTCGCCGAAGAGCGCTCGCCCGAGTGGCGTGCCGACCGCACCGGTCCAGCAATCGTTGACCGTTGAAAGGGGGGCCGTTGACAACGTCGCATTCAGGCGGAGCAAGTGTTGCCTGCCCGTTCCCGGGGACGAGGTCGTCGGTTATATCTCGAAAGGTCGCGGAATCATCCTGCACCGAAAGCTCTGCCCGAACGTGCAGGCTCTGGAACAAAGCGACCCGGAGCGGCTCGTCGCCGTGTCCTGGCGCAGAGATGGGTCCCAAGCGTATACGACCGGCCTCCGCATTCAGACCGTGAACCGTCAGGGTCTGTTCGCCGATATCGCCAACATTTTCGGTGAAACCAAGACAAATGTCGCCTCCGCCAAAATCCGAACGCTCCCGAATCAAACCGCGCTGCTCGAAATGGATATCGATGTGATGGACCGCCAGCATCTGCAAAGCGTCATCAGCCGTCTCAGCTCTTTGCAGGATGTCATCAGCGTGCAACGGACCTTCAGCGGGAAGAAGAAGCGGTGAGGTGCGTCGTTCAGCGTGTGTCCTCGGCCAGCGTCGTGTCCGAGGGCAGGGAAGTCGCCAGGATCGGACTCGGCCTGGTGGTCCTTGCAGGTATCGCCCGAGCGGACGGCCCTGACGACATCCGATGGATGGCGCGGAAGATCGCAAACCTTCGGATTTTTGGCGATGATGAGGGCAAGTTGAATCGCTCCGTGCTCGAAGCGGGTGGGCAAGTGCTACTCGTCAGCAACTTTACGGTTTGCGGAGATGCCTCTAAGGGACGGAGACCCGATTTTACGGATGCCGCGCCCTTCGACCGCGGCGAGCGCCTCTTTGCGATGTTTGCGGATGCATTGCGGGAGGAAGGCGCTACAGTCCAAACGGGTGTGTTTGGAGCGATGATGAGCGTGAACCTGGTCAACGAGGGGCCGGTCACGATCGTCGTCGAGTCCCCGGTCAAGTAAAATACGGACACGCATGGCCGCGGAGAAAAACCCAAAGAAGTCCCAAGAGCGCGATCCGGAGCCCAAGACGGCTGCGGAGAGCATCGCCCTTGGCGATCAATACCGCCGCCAGGGCAAGATGGACGAGGCCGTTCGCTACTACAAGAAAGCAGTCCAACAAGACGGCGACGACCCAACTCCCCGCATGCGGCTCGCCGAAGCGTACGAGGACCGAGAGCAGAACGCGAAAGCGGCGGAACAGTATGAGAAGCTGCTCAAAAAGCATCAGGAATTCGCAGAAGCGCACATCGGACTCGCGGACGTGTATCGGCGGTTCGGCAAACACAAGGCCGCCATTCTCCGCCTTCGCCGCGCGTGCGAGCTGGAGCCTGACAACGCGTTCTATTGGTTCCGCTTAGCCGAAGCGTGCGCCGCCGCCGGAAGAAAGAGGGAAGCGATCGAACCGGCAACCAGGGCCGCCATGACCGACCCCGAAGATCCCTTCTATCACAGCTGGCTCGGCGAACTGCTCCTCAGCCTCGGGGAAGCGGAGGACGCAGTCGTTTGCCTCTCGCGAGCCATCGAGCTTGACCAGACGGACGCGCGCCTTTTCGTAAAGCTCGCCGCCGCGTATTGCGCAATCGAACAATACGAGGAGGCAAGAGAGCCGATCGAGCGGGCCTCGACACTCTCGCCGAACAGCGACCTCATCCTGGCGATGAAGTGCGATATCCTGGCGCTCTGCGGCGCCGACGCACCACCTACGCCGATCCTCGACTCGTACGACCAAGAAGAACTGCGCCGGTGGAGGCAAACCGCTGGCATTTAGGAGAGAAAGATGGAAAGAAAGATCGGAGACTTGACCGTATCGATTGACCGCGATCTCTGCATCGGCAGTGGGAACTGCGTGAAGATCGCCCCCGAGGTTTTCGTTCTGGATGAAACCTCGACCACCGCGTTCCGAGACGGGGAGCTCTCTTGCGACCGTGACCGGCTGATCGAAGCCTGTCGCGTCTGCCCGACCAACGCCCTACGCTGCGTGGATGACGCCGGTAACATTCTCGCACCCGAAGAAGGTTAGCCAGCCGCGGCTAACAAGGGCTTGGGCCCAGAACCGCCACGGGTGGCGCTATCCACCGACGACGCCATGTCCGGTGGCCGGTACCGAGCGAGTAGAACGGGAGTTGCTGTTGTTCGGGTGGACGTTTTGGGTTGGGTGAGGCCGCGGCCGAGCACTACAGGCTTGTCCCTCCGGCCAGGAAACGGCCCAATGCAGAACGTCGTCCGATACACGAATGCTCCAGAAGGCATTCCACAAGGGTCTTGGGTGCAAGTCGGAAAGCCCGGCATTGGGACACGTTTGATGTCGGGTAAGCTTCGGGCCGCGCATGCAGTGACCGTGCGCGTGCCGGGTGAGACCCTTTCCTGGCCTTCCGGTGTCGAGTGGTTCAAGGGTGTGATTGGGCAGCGGAAGTACCTCGGCCCAAGCATCCCGCCCACCCCGTTTAAGTCCCCAATGCCGTTTCAATAAATAATTAGTATGCCGAAGTGGGTAGAGGAGCTGTTCTTTCGCTTCGAGGCGAAGCTGGTGTGGTTTTGGCTCGTGGTAGTTGGCATTATCATTCTTTTCGACTGGATATTGGAGTTCAGGAGGCTGGTACGCGGCAAGGGCGCCAGCGGAATCTATCCGCTTGCAGCGGCGATCCTTATCATGGTGCTGCCGTTCGCGAAGCAGCCGCTGATCATCAACGTAGAAGCCCATTACCTGATTCTTGTGCTTGTCAAAGTCATTGAGGCCATTGCGCTTTTGATTGGCTTAGCGTACCTTGATGCGTACGTACCTTGGTGGTTCTTCTCGCTCTTGAAGCGGTTGGGCATTGTCAGCCCGCCTGACAGAGAGCGTAACGGGTCTGACGAATAGCGTAGCGAGACCTTATACGAATATTATATGACCACAATACGGTTGGCCATCAATGACTACGAAGATCGGGTAACCTCGATTACGAGGCCTGGGATGACGACGAACACGTTCGCTTACAACGGCTTCGGGGCACGGGTGAGTAAGACCGACAGCGCGGGGACGACGACGTACCTGCGCAACGGGACGTCGGTGGTCGCGCCGGTGGCCGCCGACGCGGGGGTGGTGTACACCCCCGGCATCAGCGAGCGGCGGGGAAGTGCGAGCCGATTCTATCACGGCGATATCAAGAACTTCGTCGAGCAGACGGACTCCTCGGGCCAGATCGTCTCGAGTCAGCAGTACGACGCCTTCGGCAACCCGGTCTCCTCGACCGGCACCTGGTCCGGCCCATTCGCCTACGGCGGGCGTTTCGGCTACCAGAGCGACTCCGACACCTCCCTCTCCCTCCTCGGCCACCGCTACTACGACTCGACGACCGGCCGGTTCTTGAGCCGCGATCCGATCGGGGATGGGCGGAACTGGTATGGTTACTGCGGGAACAATCCGGTAACCTTTGCGGACAGTTGGGGATTAAAGCCTATCTTAGTCATCATCATCGGTGACCTCACCTCAGGCGGTGACATTCGCGACGAATCGGCGTGGCTCTTGGCCGAGATCTATCGCGTATACGAGGACGAGTACGAGATCCGAATCCGCAAGGTCAAGTCGCGGGACCAGATGGTGGAACATCTCGTTTATGCCGACGCAGCGATACTAATCGGTCACGGAGGCCCTTTTGTCGTTCCGGGCGACAGCGTCTTCGATGCGGATGAAATCCAACGAGTGAGAAAGAAGCGCTTCAGGTTGGGGCGCGGTCGTTTGAAGTTCATACGAATCTATTCATGCAACATGATGATCGGTGATGGCAAGCAGGCGTGGATCTCCATCGCCAACGCTGTGTTCGGGTTCGACGGCGTATGTTATTCCGCTAGAAACAAGAATGATTTGGACGCGGGAGGCCGATGGTGGCGCCGTGGTCGCCACTCTGCGGCGCGCCGTCTGCCGGTTATGACACCTGAGCAGGGGGGCGTGCGATGATTCAACGCATGGCTGCACTGATGACAGTGGTCGTGGCGTCCGCATGTGGTACGCCATACATCGGTGACGCCACGTATCCGTCGAAGGCCGTAATGTTTCGTCTTTTCGTCTACGAGTCGGTGGAGTTGTTTCGCCACGAGACGGGACGATGGCCGGTGAGCTCCAAAGAGCTGGTGGAGCACTTCAAAGACGATGCGTACTTTGTATATGCGACGCCGGAGCCTGCTGGACCCGGCATTGTCTATCACGTGCAACGCGTTTGCGATCGAGACTTTGACTTGGAGCCGGTGGCGGTGGCACCGGCAGAGGCGTCCTACGTTGTGGAGGGCTTCGGTTGGAAGGAGGCGATTCGAGTTGAGTATCGGGGCGCGGGCAGAGGCCTTAGCAATCGAAAGTTCCCCGTTGGAGCTGGGCTCGCCCATGAGACGATCGTGCTCAGCTGGACTGCTGGTTGCGCGCTTGTCATTGCGCTTGTTCTCGAACTGGTGTCTCTGCTGTCTGTTGGCGTTCGTCTCGCTGATTCCAAGCGGTGGAAATGGTTTGTCCCAGCTGTGTGGGCGGTCTTTGTGCTGGCTGCGTCGGCCCTAAGGGCCACTCAGCCACTGATGTCGTACGCGGACCTAGCGCTGTACATAGCGGGCCTGTCTGGAGTGGCGATAGCCGCCCATTCGGTTGCGACTCGGTTGCGCACGACGGGTTCAACGGACTCTGGCGAAGACGGTGAGTGATATTGACCGAAGAGACCCCCGTCTCGACGGTCCGGCCCTGGCGCAGCCGGCTGGTTCAAGGGTTGTATGGCCAGCCGGACGACAGGCATCACGGACTCGGGCGGGACGACGTCGTATAGCTGGGACTACGCTGACCGTTTGGTTCAGATCACGCATCCCGACCAGCGCATCAACACGTTCACGTACAATGGCGCTGGCGCCCGCGTAGGAAAATACGACTCATCGGGAACACACACTTATCTCCGGACGGCGGCAACCCCACGGGGCGACGTCGTGGACGACTCCGCAGCAGTCTACACCCCCTCCATCTCCGAACGCAGAAACGGCGTGACGCGCTTCTATCATTTCGGCGCGCACGGCGAAAAGCGGGCCGAGACCGACTCCGCGGGATCTCCGGTGGCTACATTTTCCTGGGATGCCTTTGGAAACCCGACTTCGGGTTCGTCTTCTACGGAGAGCCCGTTCCGATTCTTCGGCGCATGGCTTTTTGAAACGGACACCGATTCTGGCTTTATCGTGTCGGGATCGGTCCAATATGACCCTTCGACAGGGCGCTCCCTGAATCCACCGAGCCGATCGGGCGCGAGCGGCGGCGCTGGCGCAGGCGCTCCCGGCGACAGCGCGGGGACGACGACGTACCTGCGGAGTGGGACGTCGGTGGTCGCACCGGTGGTTGCCGACTCCGGGGGCGGTGTACACGCCTGGCATCAGCGAGCGGCGGGGAACGGAGTCGCGCCTGAGCCGGGCGAAAATGTGATGAAGGTGGAGAATCCGTTCCGACGGGAGCTCGGGCTTCCGGAGCGGATATACTACTCACTGCCAGACCTACAAAATTGAGGTGAGACTATGTCAATGCTCTTGTCCGTGGCTTTGTTCGGTGCGCTTGGATCCTCCTTGCAGACGCCATCCATCTTCTATGTGGGCTGGAGCCAGGAGCGCTACATCCCTATTTCGCCTCAAACAGCCGTCTCGCATGCACGACCGGCTCCTGATTTGCAGAAAAACGCTGATGAGATTCTCGCACTGTTTCATCCCGATGTCGGTAGGAAAGTTGCGCGTTGGGACGTAAGGTTCGCGTTTGGTTATAAGGAAAGGTGGGTCTTCGTAAACGCGGACGGATCGGCGGGTGTTGTGTCCAAGGAAGGCAGCGACCTCACTTATGGTCTATTTGACATAGCCCAACTGGAGCTCCTCCGACGAAACCTGGCTTTGCAGGGGAGGTGGCCAGCGGCCTGGGCTGAGAATAGGGTCCAGAGGATCACCCTGATTGAGCTCGCTGTCATCCGTAATGACAGCGATAGAACGTTCGGTATAAGAGATACGCTCCGAGAGGTTGCCTCTGTCAGGCCCCACTCCCAGGGCTTGGTGATACTCCATTGGAAACAGGATTATGTACTTCTACTGGATGGTGCGGTCTGTGCCAGGTATGGACCCACTCGCGTCAAAGAGTGGCCCTTCACGCTCGTTCCAGTCGTATCCGGTCCGGCGCGCATCGAGGCAACTCGGTTCCCTGGTGGAAAAGAGGAAACCGTCGAAAGTTCATTCCGTCCGATTCTAAAGGCTCCCCGGAATGATACTGCACTGTTTGACTCGGTTGTTTGGATTGACGTCAGCGCTTTGGATTGAGCCCAGAGATCCGCGAAGACGGCCGGTCTTTGGAGCCCTAACAAAATGCGTGTTTTTAGTTCGGATACCCGACCGGTTTGAGGAAGGTAAACTCGTCGGAGAGATCAAGAACGTGGATAAGCTGTATAAGACGGCGCAGATGAGCGACCTCCTCGACATTGCCAAGGCGAACAATGTTCCGTTGACCTTGTGGACCGACACAAGGACCGAACTATCGAAATCCTTACAGGATTTAATCAATCGCGGAGAAATCATTCATTTCAGAAGGCCGTTTCCGAATCGGTTTCAAGGAGGTATGTGGTGAGAAGTGAGACCCGTGAAATGATGAGGCCGCTGAACGAAAAGTTCATGCAGCGCTTTGGAGTTGATGTCTGGCATGTTCTTTGGCGTAAGGTGGCCTTAACGCCGGAAATGTATGCGTTTATCTTGGACAACCTCTATGAGGTTTCGAACGAGGTGTTTCGTTCGTATCTCGTTCGGACTGTCGAGGACACCGATTTCGAGTATGATCCGACCCGCGTTTTGGAATATGCCGAATCGTCGCGCGACTTGGACATGTACTTTGCAGTCAGCGAGGCGTTGCGCAACTCGAATCCGGCAAAGCGGGATCTCATCAGTGCCTCTCTTTTGCGCATGCTTCGCGAGGATCCCGGCACGTCCTCGGCGCTCGTCCGCGCTGCAGTGAAGTATTGCCCGCCCGCCGAATTGGAAGATGCTCTTTTGTGTGGCTTTCCCGAGAATCTTCGTTATCCAGAGTATGTCCTCGATGGCTTGGCCCGTGTCGGCACGGAACGATCGTTGAACGCGCTCCGGGAATGGCGCACTCAGCTTCCGAGCTTGGAGCCTGTGCTACTCAAAGCTGTCTCCACGGAATGGGATTACAAAGTTCGACTTGGGACTCTTGAAGATAGCCCGCGCTTGAAGGAAAGATTCTTTCGACAAAACCTTCGATCCCGCCTGCGTGCTGCGGAACGCGGCATAGAGCGCGCAATTCGAAAGTTGGAGCGAAGACTGTCCCGCCTAAAGGCAGAGATTCCCGATCGGATCCGCAATCTGCCCGCGATTCCTGAAGACTCGCTGCCGGAGCGCATCACGCTTCCGCTGTCGGAAGTGCGTCTGGAAGGGAAGCTACTGGTGGCTGGTGTGCACGGCCGCTGGGGTCCGCACGAGGTCAAGTTCAGGATCGAGCTGCCGTGGAGCGCGGGAGGGACGATTCGATTTGTTCGGCTGGGTGAGGAGAGCGATGGATTAGCGCGACTCTTGTCGGACGCCACCGGTGTTCGCGCGCGTGCGAGGATGCGTGATGTGGTGGAATGGAGCGGGATACTCGTTGATGGCCGGCTTGACGATGCGGAGCGGAGCACAGCGATGTGGAAGGCCACCCACGAGTCTCCTTACTGCGAGCTTCTGGTAGAGTATCAGGGCGCGGAGAAGAAGATTCAGCTATTGGAAAAAGACCTGGACTTCCGCGCGGCCCTCGTCCGTACCGTTGCAGGCTGAGGTATCCTCCATTGCGAGGCCTGGGATGACGACGATTGGAAAATGATGCGGCTGCTTGAGACGTGGGGCGATGGCAAGCCGATGCTTGTCAAGGTGCGCTACGAGGACAAATCCACATCGGTTCCTGGGACAAAGCAGTCGCCGGTCGCATGGCCGCTCGGAGGGGGGCAATGAGACGCAAACTGGTCGGCCTCGCTGTGTCCATTGCGTGGGCTATCGCCATGGTGTGCTCTGTTGCAGATCCCGTAACAGTCTATTACAAGCTATCATGCAATGTATATTTGGAGTATCTCTACTATGTGCCCGTAATAGGACTGTTCCTGCTCATGGTAATCGGTTGGCTCGTTGTGCGGATAGCCGCTGATCAGGGGCTCGTGGTGCCGCTGGCTGCGGTAGCGGTCTCCGTCGCAACGATTGCCAGGAGTCTTCTTGCCAGTGTGGATAAGGATTCGTGGGCCGTCAACTGGATGTATTTCGGCGAGGGCCTGGCGATTAGCCTCGCGGTGTCCACGTTTCTCGCTGTCGCAAGCATCGCGCTGCCTTGGTGGTTCTGGCACAGATCTCGGTATAAAAAGATGAGCATGGAAGAAACTGGACATCGCCGGGCATCGGATTAGTCACTATGCTGATGTCGATGCGAGGCATGACGACGAATACGTTCGCATACAACGGCTTCGGGGCGCGGGTGAGCAAGACCGACAGCGCGGGGACGACGACGTACCTGCGGAGTGGGACGTCGGTGGTCGCGCCGGTGGCCGCCGACTCTCAGGCGGTGTACACCCCTGGCATCTGCGAGCGGCGGGGAAGCGACTCGCGCTTCTATCACGGCGACATCAAGAACTTCGTGGAGCAGACGGACTCCTCGGGTCCGCAAACGGCTGTTGCCGTTGGTCCCCTTCCTAAGCGGCTTGTGAACGCGAGCGGCTTGGTGCGTGTGGTCGAGACCCCAGGATCATCTCCTTACACATCCGGGATCCGCCTGGCGGCAATCCTTACCCGATCGCGGCTATTGCACTCCGCGGCCAACTTTGTGAAAGCCAAGCACGCGCTGATCTGGCTATACTTTGAGGTAGGCGCGGCATGGTACGCCACATATAAAACCCTTAACGACCCAGACGTCTGGGTTACTGAGCCATGAGACAACGTACGGCGAGAGAGGCTCGACGCCTAAACAAAATCGGCATTAACCACGTTCTCGAGTCGGCTGCGGCCGGAGAAGGTTGGGCGGAGATGATTCTGTACGATGAAGTATCCCTCGAACGATGGCTTCCGCCGGACTGGGAATCTCCGCTCATTGAGGCTTTGGACCGATATCGGGCGGCTCGAATCGAGTTCCGCATTGCGTGCGCTGAGATGCTCGTCACCCTCGCGTCCGATTGGCCTGGCATGTGGGACTTGATAGTGGGTTTGCTGCGCGACGCACCTTCAATGAGGACCTTGCGCCTCTGCGCTCGGTACGCTGAGGTGTCGACTGCGAAGGTTCCGCCAAGTGCATGCTCGACAATTCGAGACGTATGGGGGCGTCTCCCTTGGTGGAAGCGGATTCTTTTCTGGAGCTACGATGACATGAACCGCCGATTCTTGAGGCAGCACGGTTTGCGCATCGGGCGAAGATTTCGACAATTGTAACTACGGAGTAGTTATGGCTGGTCTAGGCGTACCGGAGGAGTTGAGGGTCAGGGCAGTATGGCGGCAGAATTCAGAGACCTCGATTGCGAGGCCAGGCATGACGACGAACACGTTCGCGTACAACGGCTTCGGAGCGCGGGTGAGTAAGACCGACAGCGCGGGCACGACGACGTCCATTCCGCGAACACCAACGCCGTACATCGAGTTCGGGCTGTTCTGCTTCAGGTAGTAGTCGAGGCCAACGAGGAAACCGTTGTCAACACCCGCGCTCTTGTGGTCGCCCTGCCAGAATGTCGCGCCAGCGGTCACTTCGAAGGGCTTCTCGATCGTCGAATACTGCGCCGCAACGGGAATCGCGGCAGCGCAAGCCAACAAAATCACTGCAATCTTTTTCACTTCATACACCTCCTTGTGGATTGTGTCGCATATACCCGATTCCGCTCGCTTCCTGCTTGGCGCGGAGCCATTCGGGTAAATGCAGGGCTATGCTACCCATTTCGGGCACATTTCTGGACGAAATTACGCACGACATCCCCTCCCAGAACTGGGGCGAGGTCGAATGGCGCCGCGAGTTCGAGCTGTTCCAAGCCATCGGGATTGACACCGTCATCCTCATTCGCGCCGGCTACCAAAACCGCTGCGTCTTTCCCAGCACGGTCATCCCCAACCTCTTGCCCGTTTACGACGACCTTGCTGAGCTGTTCCTGAGCCTCGCGGACGAACACAACCTCAGGTTCTTCTTCGGCTTATATGACTCCGGCTTTCATTGGATCCGGCGAACCTGGTGGCGCGAGGTTGAGATCAATGCCGCATTTATCGAAGAAGTGGTCGAGCGGTACGGACACCATCCGTCCTTTCAAGGTTGGTATTTGTGCCACGAAGTGGGTAGGAACGACATGCACGTGATCGAGTTGATTCGAACGCTGGCGTCCAAGTGCAAGTCAGTCAAAGACTTGCCTACGCTGATCTCGCCGTACCCGCACGGTCCGCGTCAGGGCGGGGAAGGGCTGACCCTGGAGGAAACGTTCGAGCATTGGGATCGGATTTTTCGAGACACCGCCGATCTTCTCGACATCTGCGCGTTTCAGGACGGACAGGTACTGTATGAGCATGTACCCGACCTCATGCGTGGGCTATCGGAATTGGGCGCCAACTATGACATTACTATGTGGTCGAACGTGGAGACCTTTGCGCGGGACATGCCCATCAAGTTTCCGCCCGCCGATTGGCGCAACTTGCGCTGGAAGATGGAAGCGGCGTCGCCGTACGTGGAGAAGCTGATCACGTTCGAATTCTCCCATTTTCTCTCGCCGCATTCGTGCTACCTGGCAGCTCGCAATCTCTTCCGCCGCTACGCGGAGCATTTCGGGATTGACGCGAGTCGTTGGTTAGGTCAGCAGTAGCGTCGGCGATTCGAGGTACTTGCGCAGAACGCCCATGAAGGTCGCTCCGACGGCTCCGTCAATGATTCGGTGATCGAAGCTGCCCGTGAGTTTCATCCTCCATCTCGCAGCAAAGAACTCCTCGCCATCCTCTTCGAGCACGACAGGGACCCGCTTCGCCGTTCCCACCGCGACGATCGCTCCGTTGGGCTGATTGATCACCGCCGCGAAGGAATCTACGTCGAACATGCCCATGTTGCTGATCGCGAAGGTTGCGCCCGAGAGTTCGTTCGGGCTGAGGCGGTTGGCACGAGCCTTTTCGACCAGCTCGCGCGCCTCTGCCGCAATCTGCCGCAACGACTTGCGCTCGCAGTTGCGGATCACCGGCAAGGTCAAGCCGTCTGGCACCGCGGCGAGGACGCCGATGTTGACCTCGCCATACTCATGCCGCTTGCCGTCCATGTAGCTCGCGTTGATGTGGGGCTGCTCCACGAGCGCCATCGCGCAGGCCTTGATGATGAAATCGTTGAGACTGAGCTTCTGATCCGGATTCTCGCTATTCATCCAGGACCGAAGCTCCTGCAGCTCCTCCACATCCACTTCGATCGTCACGTAGTAGTGGGGGATCGTCTGCTTCGACTCGGTGGTTCGCGCCGCCGTAATCCTCTGAAGGTTCGTCAGAGGCACGTCGCGTGCCGAAATCGAGGGAAGAGTGGTAGGCATCGAGGCGACCCTCGGCCGCTCGGCAGCCGCACGAACATCTTTTTCCAGAATCCGACCGCCGGGGCCGGAGCCTGCAATCGCACTGAGGTCAACGCCGAGCTGCTTGGCCAGTTTCCTCGCGAGCGGGGAAGCGATGACCCTCTTGCCTTTCCCGTTCCCGCCAGCAGGTGTCGTCTCGACCGTCGGAGGGGGCGGGGTCTCCTTGCGCTCCTCCACTGCCGTCGCCGCTGGTGCGGGCTGCGCTGTCTCGGAGGCTGATCCCTCCGCCTGCGTGGCAGCCGTTGATTCCTTCTTGGAGCCCCAATCCGCCGGGACCTCCTCGCCCTCGCCAAGGATCAGCGCGATCGGCTGCCCGACAGGGACGGTGTCCCCTTCCTGGATCAGGAAACCAGCGAGTGTGCCGGTGCCGGGGCTCTCCATCTCCACCGTTGCCTTGTCCGTTTGGATATTGGCGATCGGTTCGCCTTCGCGGACGGAGTCTCCCTCTTTCTTGATCCATTCGACGAGCGTGCCCTCTTCCATGGCGTCGCCCATCTTCGGCATCGTAACTTCGACCATCTGCGCGAATGTTACCTGCGCCAGGCGAGCGGAATCTTCAGTACTTCGGGCGGAAGGCACTCTTTGTCCGTGCAGATCGAGAAGGTCAACGTGGCTTCCGCCTCGCCCTCGTCCTCTTGGACTCGGCAACGAAACTCGATCACGGCCTCTGGCGTCTTCGTTCCTTCGCACCGCTCGATGCGGAACTCTTCGACTCCCTCCACAGTTAGAGTGAGTTCGTGGGCGACCGTCCAGCCTTCGGGCGCCTCGATCGTAACCGTGTAGCGAGCCGTTCCGTCACTGAGCTGCGCAGTCTTGGGAAAGAGCGTTACCTTTGGGATGGGCACAGCCGGTTGGATCGTCTCGCCACCTGGACAGGCGGCCAGATACGCCCTCCAGAGAGAAGCCGTTGCTTGCGGGGCGCGGGTCATCCATCCCGAGTAGCGCTGGAGGTCTTCTCGGGCCTGCTGTTCGAGGCCGAGAGCGACCTCGCAGAGCACGGCGTAGGCGCACGGGCTTGGGGTGGCGGAGTCGAGCACGGGCGCAGTGGCAGCGATGGGCGTGGCGTGGACCGCACCACTGAGTTTCCATCCAATCTGCTCATCCCAAAGAATGCCTCGCAGAGCGGCGAAAACGTGCTCTGCGGCCTGCCGATAGGACCCTCCGAGCGTCAGCAGACCATGAACGAAGTACAGGGCGTCCAGGAACGGCGCGCCTGCCGACCGGTCGCCGCTCAGCTCGTGAGGGAGAGGGTCGTGGCGTAGCCAAGCATCGGCGCATGCCTCCGCAGCCGCCTTGTGTCCGGCGACGGCGAGCGCCCGGATGGCTAAGCCGTTCCATGGCAGCAGGCGCTTGTCGTCCAGTTCGGGGCGCGGACGCTTGGCACGTTCCTGCGCCAGGGCCGTCAACTGCTTTCGGAACCTGTCTCCGTACCGCTCCTTCGCGTGCAGGACGTTCTCGCCTGTGCGGGCGCGGGTCGCTTCCTCCTCGAAGTTCCCTTCCTCCGTCACACCGAAGAACTCGAGAAACTCGTCCGCCTCGTCCCCGAGGATCGCGCGGATCTCGTCGGCCTTCCAGACATAGTAAGCCCCTTCCCGCCCCTCGCTGTCGGCGTCGAGCGCGCAGTAGAATGTGCCGTCGGGGGCTTTCATTTCGTTGAGTAGGAACTGTGCCGTGCGCTCCGCGACGTCGTCGAAACCATCCCCAGGCCAGAGTCTTGCGGCGCGCGCGTACTGCTCGAGAAGAAGGGCGTTGTCGTACAGCATCTTCTCGAAATGCGGAAGGTGCCACTCGTCATCTGTGGAGTACCGATGAAACCCTCCGCCGACGTGATCGAAGATGCCCCCGAGCGCCATCTTTTGAAGCGTCGTTCGAACGAATTCGGCTGCCGTCTCGTGATCTCTCCTCTCCAAGAGGTCGAGGCAGAGAAGGATGGCGTTGTGGGGCGGGAACTTCGGTCGATCCCCCAGACCGCCTCTCTGTCGGTCGAAGCGGTTCAGTAGCGCATGAATCGCGGAATCGAGGCTGGACGGGGTGAGCGCTGCACCGGGTAGCAGCGTACGGTTCGATTCGCTGACGGCGTGCGCGAGTTCCTCTGCCGCCGCGATCAGCCGATCCTTGTCGTCCCGCCACGCCTTGATGACGGAGAGGAGCAGCGTGCGGAAACCGGGGTGGCCGTCTCGGTCCTCTTTGGGAAAGTACGTGCCGAGGAAGAACGGTTTCCCCTCGGGCGTCAGAAAGGCGGAGAGCGGCCAGCCGCCATGCCCTCGCGTCAGTTGGAGGGCGGTCATGTAGACGTCGTCAATGTCGGGTCTCTCTTCCCGGTCCACCTTGATCGGGACAAAATGCTCGTTGAGAAGGGCGGCAATCTCCGGATCCTCGAACGACTCGTGCTCCATCACGTGGCACCAGTGGCAGGAAGCGTAGCCGATGCTGAGGAAGATCGGCTTGTCCCTCTCCCGCGCCTCCCGAAGGGCCGCTTCGTCCCATGGTTGCCACCAGACCGGGTTGTCCTTGTGTTGGCGCAAGTAGGGGCTTAGCGAGTCGCCCAGGCGATTTCGGTCCACAAAACGGATGCTACCTGCGAACCGTCTCGCCTCGTCCGTCCGTCCAAAGAGGTACCCAGATGACAGGGATCCAACCGATACGGTATACTGGGAGCCTGCTTTGCAAGGAGGAAAAGGACCAGTCGAGGTGATGAGCCATTAGAAGGAGGCGCGGTAGGCCCGCTCGCCCTGAGCCGGGCCCGATGATCAACGAGAAGTGCCTGCGGTTCCCCGACGTACGTCTCATTGACGCCCAGGGCAAGCAGGCCGGAATCGTTCGCACGATGGAGGCCCTCAAGATGGCGCGGGAAGCCGGGCTTGACCTCGTCCTCGTCGCGCCGAACGCCGACCCGCCCGTTTGCAAGATCGTTGACTACGGCAAGCATAAGTACGAGCAGGACAAGAAGCAGAAAGAGGCGAAGGCCAAACGAAAGGTACAAGACGTCAAGGGCGTCAAGCTGACCCCGAGTATCTCCACCGGCGACCTTGAGGTGCGGCTCAAGCAGGTTACCAAGTTCTTGACCGAGGGCCATAAGGTAAAATTCACCGTCCGATTCCGATCTCGGGAGCACACGCATCCCGAAATCGCGGAAGCGAAGTTGAACTGGATCCTCGAACGACTCGAGGTTCCCTACCAGATTGACAAGCCGGCGGGCATCGAAGGGCGGCAGATGACGATGGTCATCTCGCCCGGAAAGGTCACGGCGAAGAAGGAAACAAAAAATGGCGAAGTTCAAGACGTGCAAGACAGCGGCGAAGAGGTTTAAGATCACCGGCAGCGGCAAGCTCCGCAGGCGCAAGGCTTACAACAACCACATGTTCCTGCACAAGAGCGGGTCCCAGAAGCGCCGTCTCGACAAGGATGCGCCGCTCGCAAAGGGCGAAGAGAAGCGCGTCCGACGTTTGCTCGGTATCTAACCGCCTCCCAGTTCGGTGGCGGCGCTATCACCCACGCGATTCCCGGGCCTTCGTGCACGGTGAGAATGTTCGTGAGCCGTCTTGCAGGGTGTACCAGGTAGGAGCCACGCCAATACATGCCCGCAGAGGACCCACCATCCAACGCAATTGCGCTCCTCACGCCGTACAACTTGAGTGCGCTCGCCACGTCCCGCATGTAGACGGAGTCGTTCGTTCCCACGAACACCAGCTTGTTGTTCTCTGTAACGCCGACTCCAATCCGCTTCGCTGCTGACCAAACGCGCGGGTCGCGGAATCGCTGGCCCGTCGGATAGGCGGTGAACTGCCCCGCGTTCAGGATGCGGACGCCGCCGCGCACCACGAGTCGGTACAGCCCAGGATCGAGGCGGACGCCGTGCGGCGGGTCCACCACCCGCGCCCGATTGAAGAAATCAACTGTGAGCGCTGAGCCGTGATTGCCTGGCCAGATCTCCCGCCCTTCCGAAACGATGGCGCCAATTGGGCGCGCCGTGGCGATGTCGAAGAACGTGCCGGAGACCGCAAAGGAGGGCGCCGTCCGGGAAACCATGGAAGAGAACGGCTCGGCTCGGCCCCGAGAGCGGTTCACCTGCACGGAAACGCGGACGTTGTCGGAGTTGAGGTTTACCACGACGACGTGAAACCAATGATCGCCCACCTTGCGCTTCTCATAGGCGACGTCGCCTGCTGCCGCGCCGGCCGCTCCGCAAACTGCGAGCGCTATGAATGCTCGAAACCAGCACGAACAGGGCAGCATTCTCACTAATCCTATCGGCCAATCGGCCAGGAACTACAGGCTCGAAACCTAAAGCGGCGGCTCTTCGATGAATTGAATGTCGGGGGCGAAGACGCCCGCCGCACCCTCGAGGCCTCGAATCAGCACGAAGTAGATCTTTCCGGCTTCAATGGTTACGCCCGTCTTGGTGAAGAGCGTCCCGCTTTGGAGGCCTGCGATCCGGACCTCGAAATCGTAAGTTCCCGCCGCAAGAAGAAACTCGCCCGCCTTGGCGAACTCCAGCTCTGCGATTTCCGGCTCGATCTTGCCCGACCGAAGAAGGTCAACCTTTGGCGTTGCCTTGCCCGGTTCTCGCACAAAGGCGTTGACGACGAGCAGGCGCGCGTTGGTGCCCGTTGGCCGGATCCGGTTGACGGTTACCGCGAGAATGCGGGCCGCCGGCTGTTGGGGCCCTGGACTCGCCGCCCCAATCGCGACGAGGTGGTGGCTTTGGTCGGCTCGAGGGATCTCGGCCCAGGCGTCCACGAGATTCTGAGTGCCGGCGCGATAGAGATCGAAGAAGTGCAGATCCTTCTCCGTCGTGAGGTTCTGGTAGGTCGGAGTCGAGGCACCATAGCCAAGCCCAAGGGCGAAAGGCTCCTGGTCCATGAAAACGTCTACTCCCCCCGGAAGATCCACGACATTATTCGTGAATCGTAGAAAGAAGTCTCGGGTTACTTCGCCGCCACCCCCACCGCACCCGATCGCAATCGCGACCGAGGCGCAAACCGCCGTCCGTGCAAGCCACTTCTTCATCCCTGATACAGACGCACGAGTATACCGAATCGTACGCCTACCGGGCGACTTCAAGCAGGAAGACCTCGAAGGCGAGGAAGTTCTCGTCCTGCGTCGGCCGAATCTGCTCGGGCGGCAGCTCGAAACCATACGTCCCCGTATCTCGAAGCTCGATTGCAAACGCCAAGGCGCCGTATACGTCGTACGCCCAATCGTTCGACACTCCGCTTGCGACGTAGAGGGTCGTACTCGTTTGCCCCTGCCGGTAGTCCATTCCAAAAGGATCCTCGACGGCTTGTTCCATCGCCCGCCCGATCCGGTCGAACTCAACGCGATCCGGCGGCGGGTTGGTCGTGTATCCCCACGGCCAAAGGATGTACTGGCCGTAGCTGTGGTAGTCGATGAATCCGACGAAGTTCGGCAACGTGGCAACGAAGTCCCGCACAGCCTGCGTCTCTGGCTCGCTGAACGGCGCGGGGCCGCGATAGGTGCTCGACGATGGGTTGCCACTCGAGCCGGCGCCACCCCAGCCCTTCGAGTAGTTCCGGTTCAGGTCCACCCCATACGAGCTCCCGTTGTTTCGCCGGTTTTTGCGCCAGAAGCGGTTCGACGTCCACGTGTATTCGTAGCCGTCCGGATTCTGAACAGGGAAGACACACACCTCCACTTCATTGATCAGCCAGCGATGAAGGATCGAGGTCTGCGCGAGTTCGCGGAGGTGGTTGAACAGGTGCATAACAACTGCCGGGCTGATCCACTCTCGAGCGTGAATGCCGGCCTGCAGCACGACGCTCTTCGGCGGGATCGGCGTGGTCGGCTCCCGAAGTCGGTACACCCAAACCGGCCGTCCTTCCCAACTCGCCCCCGCCTGCTGCCGCGTGACCCAGGTCGGGCTGGCCTGGCGCCACTCCTCGTACTTTTGTATGATCTGCTCGAAGCGCAGATACTCGGAACGGTAGTCCCCGCTGCCCTGCGAATATGTCCGCTGGTCCGGAGCCTGGAGCGCGGAGACGAAGAATGCCGGCAGCCCCAACGAGCGAAGCTCCTTTACGTCGTCCGGGCCTACGATCACGTCGGTAAACGGAATCTCGACGTTGTCGGAAAAGAGGTTGAGGCTGCTGTCCGCAAGCCGTTGTGCCGCTTGCGGGTTAGGCACATACACGCGATAGCGCGCCCAATCCGAAGCCGAGAGGCTGCCCACCAAGGCAAAACCCAGCGCGAGGACAAAGAGAAGTCTTCTCATCATTACCCTAAAGACGCTTCCGCCTACCCCTTTTGTTCGTTTCTGCCGCCTCGGCGCTCCCCGGAGCCGGGTAGGGAAGTCTTCAACGCCGAGTAGCAAGCTGGACAACCGAGCAAGCCAGTCCGCTCAGCCTCCTCGTGCGTCGTCCCGCAGGCGGGGCACCGTTCGAGGCTCGCCCGCTGCCCGTCCAACGTTGTCAACGGAGGTGCGGACCGTCGCTGGCTCAGAGCCGACTCCACGCACCCACGACAAAGAGCCCTGCCGGCAAGCCGGTACGCAGCCCGCTCGCCGCAACCTTGGCAGTACCGCTCAGAACGCGTCGCCGACCTCCGTCGCCTCCCGGAAGCGTGCGATCAGCTTCTTGGTGATTGGCCCGGGCTTGCCGTCTCCGATCGGTTGGCCCGCGACCGTCACCATCGGGATCACCTCCGCCGCCGTCCCGGTCAGGAACGCCTCTTGAGCCTCGTAGATGTCGTACAGGGTGAGGAACTCCTCCCGAACCTCGATGCCCTCCTCCTTGGCCAAGCCAATGACCGTCCGCCGCGTCACGCCGTTGAGGATCCCGCAACTCGGATGCGGCGTGCGCAGGACACCATCCTGGATGAGGAAGACGTTGTCGCCGGTCGCCTCCGCCAGGTAGCCCTGGACGTTCAGCATCAGCCCTTCGCCGGCGCCCTGGGCGTTGGCCTCGCGCTTCGCTTGGATGTTCGCCACATAGCGTCCGATCGTCTTGAGGCGTGGGTCGAGGCAGTCCGCGGGGATGACTCTCGTGCTGCAGACGATTGTGTCCAGGCCCTTCTCGTACGCTTCCGGTGGGTAGAGCGCAAGGGTGCTCACCATCACCATGACGTTCGGCTTCGCGTCAATGTGCGCAGGGTCGAGGCCGAGGCCCGTCCCACGAGTCACGTTGAGGCGGATGTACCCGTTCTCGATGTCCGCTTTCTTGCACGTGTCGAGCACGATCCCCTTGAGCTCGTCCTGGGGAATGTGCATCTGGAAGCCGAGGTACTGGATACCCGCGTAGAGGCGGTCGAGATGCATGTCCAGTTTGAACACCTTCCGGTTGTAGATGCGGATCCCCTCGAACAGCCCGTCCCCGTAGAGGTGCGCATGGTCCGCAACGGTGACCTTCGCGGAGTCCAGGTCTGTCAATTCTCCGTTCAGCCAGACAATCTTGCCCATAGGCGCAAGCATACCAAACCATGCGTTCGAGCCGTCGCCGAGCTGGAGCGGTCAACACGAGCACAGCGCTGCGTGCTCACTCAGGTTTCCGCCCTCGATAAGCTCAAGAAACGCTTCAGTCAGACCAAGGAGGCCGACAACTGAAATATAAACTGTGGTAAAATGAATCTACAGGAGTTTCGAAGGTGAAGTTTCGACAGAGGCTCCAAGAGTCCGCTAGCACGTTGGGCAGTTGCTTGCTTCACGCCGGCTGCTTGTCCGTATGGCTTCTCTTCTGCCTGGGGAGCTGCTCGGCAAATCTCAAGGCCTTCCTGTCGTGGGTGGGCGTCTGGGACGATAGCCCGGAACAAACCGTGGAGCTGAGGCCCTTCGACCCAAACAACGAAGGCGATATCCGGATCGCTCGATCCCTGTTGCGTCTGTGCAACGCTGCAGGGATCGACATTACCGAGGTCAGGGGAGCCATCGCAGTCACCGATGACATCAATGCGGCCGTCGTCGGTGAGAACACATTTGTGTTTTGCGAAGGGGTTGCTTCCCTCACCGACGAGCAGATTGATGCAATTGCAGCCCACGAGGTCGCCCACGCCGCCTTGGGTCACCTCGAGCGTTCTCGGGATATTGTCGAAAAGGTCCAAACCGCCGTTGGGATCGTGGGCAGCATCCTTCAGGTGGATCCGCGCGCGACGGAGGAAGTAGCTTCCTGGGCGCAATCCGTGATCTTCGCCCCGTACAGCAAGGAACAGGAACTTGCCGCCGATCGAAAGGGCGTAGAGCTTCTCCGTCTTCTCGAGTACGGGGATCGCTCGCCCGAGGTCATGATTGGCGCTCTAAGCGCCATCGCCGATCGAGAGGGAGACGTGGGAGGCGGGTTCCTTTCCACTCATCCTGCGATTAGCGAACGGGTGCAGGCTCTGCGGCAGTTGAGCGCTGGCAAGCCCCAAGCCAAGGTCGAATCGAGATAGAATAGAACCGTGAAACTGCAAATTCGTGCCATGTCAATGCTCGCTGTCTTGCTCTTCTTCATCGGGAGCGCGAGCGCGCAGTCCGTGACGGAGGCAAACTACAAGGCCTTCTTCGACGGGCTCGCCCAAAGAAAGGCGTTTCTACAGGTGGTGGAAAAGCGGGGCAGCGAGGTCGAGGAGACGTTTCTGGGCCGAATCACGAAGACGATCGGGGCCGACAGCCTTGCCAATCGCTACGGGAGCTACGGAAGTCCATACGGCACAAAGAGCATTTTCAACGCGTATGGCCGATTCGGCAGCAAGTACTCGAATACTTCTCCGTTCAACCCCTACGCCACCAACCCGCCGATGATTTGCTACAAGGATGGAAACACCGTCCGCATCGTCGCCTACCTTACGCGGAACAAGTTCTTGGTCGGCGAGTACACCGTCCCGAAGATCAATCCTGACCTTCTGCTGAAGTGGCTCGGTCGGGAGGAAGATATCCCCGACTAAGCGTTTTCCGCAGGCGCTGCGGCGGTTGCCCCCTCGGGCATCGGCTCGAGCAGGCGCTCCTTCGTGTAGATGAAGTCCGGGCGAGAGTAGTCGGCGAGTTCGAAATCCGACCTCAGGACGATCGCGCCGGTAGGGCAGGCCTCTTGGCAGAAGCCGCAGAAGATGCACCGGAGCATGTTGATTTCGTATCGCTTGGCGTACCGCTCACCCGGGCTGTAGCGCTCTTCGTCCGTGTTGTCCGCCGCTTCGACGTAGATGCATTTCGCGGGGCAGGCGCCCGCGCAAAGGGAACAGCCGATGCACTTCTCGAGGCCGTTCTCGTACCGCTTCAAGACGTGCCGCCAGCGAGTTCGGGGGAACGGCTGCCGCTTCTGTTCCGGATAGAAGACCGTAGTCTTGTCGCGTCGGAGCCGTTTCGCGGTGAGCAACAGCCCCGAGACGATCGGTCGGATGACGTCTTTACCGATTTCCGTAATCATCAGACGTTCACCTGCTCCATCTCTCGAGGCTTGAGTTCGAGCAGTTTCCCGTATCTCGTGCGCTTCACCTTGTCCTGCAGCTTGAGCAGGCCGTAGAGAAGGGCGTCAGGCGAGGGCGGGCAACCGGGCACGTAGACATCCACGGGCACGACCTGGTCCACCCCCTGAACAATGGCGTAGTTGTTGTAAACGCCTCCGCTGCTGGCGCAGGCGCCCATGCTGATCACCCATTTCGGCTCCGCCATCTGGTCGTAGATCTGGCGGAGGACCGGAGCCATCTTCTTGCTCACCCGCCCAGCGACGATCATGACGTCCGCCTGGCGGGGTGTCGCGCGGAACGCCTCGCTGCCGAATCGGGCGATGTCGAATCGGGATGCGACCGTAGACATCATCTCGATCGCGCAGCAGGCAAGGCCGAAAGTGAGCGGCCACAGAGCGTTGGCGCGCGCAAGGTTGAGCAGGTACTCAAGGTTGCTGACGATGACGCTGCCGGCCTTCTCCGCGTCGCCGATCTTCGGCGTAGCGCTGTCGTGGGCGACGATCTCTTGAATCCGCTTGGGCATCGCCCTTGTATTGTACCGTATGGACGGGAAGACTACGTCTTCAGTGAACCCCGGATCTTCACAAAGATCGACTGTCCCATCTGGGGAACCGGCCAGTTCTCGACCGAAAGGTCGAACTTCCGTACCCAGCCATCTTTGCCGACCCAATATACGCCCTTGACGACCATACCGCCCGAGCCCTCTTCCTTCAACTCCACGTTCACCTTCGTGGCGTCTTCACCGATCGCCGTCTCCGAGCCGACGATCTTGTACGTAGCGGAGAAGGCGGGACCATCCGTACTCTTCTCGGGTTTGAACTCGAAGGTCCATTCCTTCTTGTCGCCGAGGTCATCGGGCGGATAGATGAAGAAGAACGGCACGTTCATTCGCCTTCCGTCCGGACCAAATTCGCTCTCGGCGGCGAGTAACTCTCCACGCTTGCCGAGCGTCACGGGTACGTCCCATCCCTCCTGGATCTGGCCCTCCATTTCGATGTCGGCCCAGCGCCAAAGCGCCTGGATGCCGTTCTCGCTTTTGGCTGAGAGTTGGAAGCGGTGCGTGACGTAGACCTCGAGGCCCATCTCCTCCACGCTGATCGTGGTGAGATAGACCTTCTCCTTCCCGACTTCGTAGGGAAGCTTGAGAGCCGGCGCTTGCGCGCCCTGGGCGAGAATGATTCCGGCGAAAACAGTCAGCGCTTGCATGCCCGGAGTATACAGGCTCCGGCGGTACGCGGTTTCGGCGCTGGGCAGAAGGTCCTACTCCAACTCGTCAAGGACAGCCGAGCGATCCACCGGCAGTTCCTCTGTGTCGAACGCCGGCGTGTTTCGCCACGTCCAGACCGCTGCCCCGAGAACGACGAGAATCACCAGGATTAGCGCCATAGCTCTTCGGTACGACTGCATGGTTACCGGTTTTCCTGCAACTTTCATGCCAAAACGCCTTCCAGGCGGGTAACTTGACAAAACCGATGAAGGCCAAGAAGCCTGTAAAGAGAGCCCGAACGAGAACCTATCCGGTCCTTCCCATCCGGGATACGGTTCATTTTCCGAACCTGGTCCACACGTTGCTGGTGGGCCGCGCGGTATCGCTTCGCGCCCTCAGGGAGGCGCTGAACGGCAGCCGGTTGATCGTAACGCTCACGCAGAAGGATGTCGCCGTCGAGGATCCTCAACCGCGGGATCTCTACCGAGTCGGGACGCTCTGCGAGGTCGTCCAGGCGGTGCCGGTTCCAGATGGAACGATGCGCGCGGTCTTACGCGGTTTGGCTCGTTTCAACGTCACGGATCTGTTCGTGGAGGACGCAGCCTTCCAGTGCCGAGGCGCAAGCGTGGAGGAACGGTCCTCCAACGGAAAGACGGCGATCGCGAAGTATCGCGAGGCAGTTCGTCTCTTCGAAGAGGTGATGGACCTCGGGAAGCAGATTCCCCCCGAGGCGTTGCAGCTCGTCATGGAGCTTCGGGACATTGGGGCGGTCGCCGACTGTATCTGCCACCACCTGCCGCTCGATGCCCAAGCCAAGCAGGCCATCTTGGAGCAGTTCGACCCGAACCGCCGAATCAACGAAATCCTCGCTACCCTCGCACGCGAGCGCGAAATCCTCATCGTTCAGAACGAGATTCGTTCCGAGGTCGAACGAAGGCTGGGAGACACGCAGCGCGACTACTACCTGAGAGAGCAGCTGCGAGTCATCCAACAGGAATTGAGGGAGGCGGACGATCGCGGCGACGACGTCTCGGAGATCCAGAAAAAGATCAAGGAGGCGAACATGCCTCCCGAGGTACGCGAGAAGGCCGAGAACGAGCTCAACCGCCTCCAACGAGCGGCCCCCGCCTCTCCGGAAGGTATGGTCATCCGGACCTACCTCGACTGGCTGACCAGTCTGCCGTGGGACGTCCTCTCCCAAGACGCGCTCGACGTCCGCCGGGCGAAGGAGATCCTTGACCGGGATCACTTCGGCTTGAAGCAGGTGAAGGATCGCGTTCTCGACTTCCTCGCCGTGCGTCAGGTCGCCTCCAGCCTTCGCGGGCCCATTCTTTGCTTCGTCGGCCCTCCGGGAGTAGGGAAGACAAGTATCGGCAAGTCTATCGCCGAAGCGCTGGGGCGAAAGTTCGTTCGGGTTTCGCTGGGTGGCGTCCGAGACGAGGCCGAGATCCGAGGCCACCGACGCACTTATATCGGTTCGTTGCCCGGCCGGATCATCCAAGGAATCCACTCGTGCGGGACGCGGAATCCCGTCTTCATGCTCGACGAAGTGGACAAGATGGGCATGGACTTCCGCGGAGACCCGACGAGCGCACTGCTCGAGGCGCTCGACCCGGAGCAGAACGACAAGTTCACCGACCACTATATCGAGTGCCCATTCGACCTCAGCGCTGTCATGTTCATCACGACGGCGAACACTCTCGAGGGCATCCCGTGGCCGTTGCGCGACCGGATGGAGGTGATCGAGTTCCCCGGCTACACCGAAGAAGAGAAGCTCCAGATAGCAAAGCGGTTCCTCGTCCCCAAACAGCTCCAACTACACGGGCTCAAGCGCTCTCAACTAAGCCTGCGCCAGGACATCCTTCGTACCACGATCCGCGAGTACACCCGCGAGGCCGGAGTCCGGAACCTCGAGCGCCAGATCGCAACGCTGTGCCGCAAGACGGCGCGTCTCGTCGCGGAGGAGGGAGTGTCGCGCCTCGTTGTGGATCAAGAGCGACTGCTGGACTTTCTCGGCAAGCCGAAGTATCAATACGGCTCGAAAGAGCGGAGAGGAGACGTTGGAACGGCGACCGGCCTCGTCTACACAGAGTTCGGCGGGGACGTCGTGCTCATCGAAGTAGTCCGCGTGCCGTGCCAGGGGCCGGAGCCAAAGGTGTATCTGACGGGCCATCTGGGCGAGATCATGAAGGAGTCGGCACAAACCGCGATCACCTGCGTCTACGCGCGGGCGGCGAGCCTGCTCGGCGCGAAACAGGTGCCCGACCCGTGCGACCTCCACATCCACGTGCCCGCAGGCGCGGTCCCCAAAGATGGCCCCTCCGCCGGTATCACAATCGCGACGGCGTACGCCTCCGCCCTCACCGGCCGCCCCGTGCGGAGCGATGTGGCGATGACGGGCGAGATCACTCTACGGGGCAAGGTCCTGCCGGTAGGCGGTCTCCGGGAGAAGATCCTCGCTGCCCACCGCGCGGGGCTGAAAACGGTCGTCGTCCCAAAAAGGAACAGCTCCGACTTGGACGACGTTCCCCGTCACGTACTCGACGATCTGCGCGTCGTACCGGTCGAGACGCTCGATGAGGTACTCGAGATCGCCTTGGACAACCAGAAGAAGTAGCGCAAAAGGAAGGAGGGCCCTTCGGGGGGTGAAGGGCCCTCGTGGTCAGTTCCGTCTGCCGCCTTTGGGAGGGTTTGGAGGTTGGAGGTGGGAGGTAGTGGGGTTGGTCACCTATTTGGGGACCGGCGGCAGACTACCTTTCCATTCGTATAGACGTACCAAGTGGCGAATTCGTTCCACTTCGGAACAAATCTCCGGCGAAAAATCGCCAAATCTCGTATTAATCAGGGTAGAAACTACCCAATAGCGGCGCTGTAGACGGCTCGTAAGACCTCGTCAGCCGTCGTGATGCCGTTCAGCACCTTGTTGCGCCCGTCCTCCAGCATCGTTCTCATACCCTGCCGCCGGGCGGCGGCCATCAGCTCGCCGTGTTCCGCGCCTCGAGCAATCGCCTGTCGCATCTCGGGCGTTCCCAGGAACAGCTCGAAGACGCCGGTTCGGCCCTTGTAGCCGTGTCCGCGACACTCTGCGCAGCCTTTGCCCTTCCGGAAGGTGCCTTGGATCGGCGCGCCCGGCTCGAACCCGAGAGCGATCAATTCATCCTCTGGCGGCTCATACGGCTCTGCGCACTGGATACAGTTCACGCGAACCAGCCGTTGCGCCATCACGGCTACGGTAACGGCTGCGACCAAATACGGCTCCGCGCCCATGTCAAACATACGACCGATCGTTTCGATGGAGTTGTTCGTGTGGATCGTGGTCAAGACGAGGTGGCCGGTCAAGGCGGCTTGGATGCCGATGTGCAGCGACTCGGGGTCTCGCATTTCGCCGACCATCATCACATCCGGGTCCTGTCGTAGGAACGTGCGCATGACCCGAGGGAAGGTCATTTTCTCGGTCACCTGCACCTGAGTCACGTTGTCACTGAATTCGTACTCGATCGGGTCCTCGACCGTAACGATGTTCCGATGCACGCGGTCGAGGGTGTTCAAGCTGGCGTAGAGCGTGGACGTCTTACCGCTACCCGTCGGACCGGTTACCATGATCATCCCGTATGGGGTTTGGATCGCCTGCTTCCATTTCTCCATGACGTCCGGCGGCATGCCGAGCTGGGAAAGCTCGACGCGCATCTGGCCCGGGTCCAGGATACGGAGAACAACCTTTTCGCCGTTAAGGGCCGGGATGACGGAGCAACGAGCGGAAAGCCGGCGATTGTTGTACTCCATGTCAATGCGGCCATCCTGCGCCTCGCGTTTCTCGTCAATATGCATGCCGGCTGCCAGCTTGATGCGGGCGATGACGTTCGCGGCGGTCTCGGGGGGAAGCTGGCCGTTTTCAGTCAGCTGTCCGTCAATGCGGAATCGGATCTTGAGCTGATCCCGCTCGGGCTGGAGGTGGATGTCGCTCGCGCCGGCTTCGATCGCGTTCATGAAGATGTTGTCCACGATCTGGACGGCGATGGACATCTCCTCCCCGCCCATCTCCCGAATCTGTCCCTGCTCGCGCAAAACGAGCCGGAACCGTTTCATGGCTCCCCAGTTGGTTCCAGCAAGATTGTCCATCGTCCTTACCGTTCCTTGACGGAATGGAGTTTACCGTTCGTTCGGCGGGTGCGTGTGTGCGAGTATAAATCGCCGCGTGGAGTTTCGGGCCGACCGACGGGAGCGCCTGGACGCGTTTTTGGCGCGCGTGATGCCGGAGTACAGCCGCGCGCGCCTCGCCGAGCATGCCCGGCAGGGAAGGGTTCTTGTGGAGGGCGTCCCCCAAAAGCCATCCCATCGGTTGGAGCCGGGCACCACCGTTTGCGTCGAACCGATCGAAGATCGCCCTCCACAGCCTCTCACACCGATACCGGTCCCTTTCGATATCCTGTTCGAGGACGAGGACCTGATGGTTGTCAACAAGCCGCCCGGGCTTTCGGTCCACCCTTCGCCCACGTCGAGCGCCCCGACTCTGGTTCACGGGCTCCTCGCGCACTCCCGCGAACTCAGCAGGGCTGGCGGAGAGTTCCGACCCGGCATCGTTCACCGGCTCGACAAGGATACGAGTGGCGCGCTGCTCATCGCCAAACGGGACGTCATCCACCATCGGCTTCAAGCGCAGATCCAGGCTCGCGTTGCGAAGAGGACGTACTGGGCGTGGGTGCGGGGAATTCCTCAACTCGAGCAGTTCACTGTGGAGACGTGGCTGGGAAGACATCCCAAGAAACGGAAGAAGCGCGCGGTGGTTTCGGAAGAGGCGCCCGACGCGAGAAACGCGATCACGCACGTCCGCGTTGCCGAAGCGTTCGCAGGTGCGACGCGGTTGGAGTGTCAGCTGGAGACGGGCCGAACCCATCAGATCCGAGTGCACCTCGCCCACGTCGGGTTGCCGATTTTCGGCGATCCGTTGTACGGCGTCGCGCATCCGGCGATCGCACGCCAGGCGCTGCACGCCATCCGAATCGAGTTCGAGCACCCGACGACCGGCCGGGCCCTGTCCTTCGACGCTCCCCTGCCACAAGATCTGCTTCAGCTCGAGCGCGTGCTGAGGGACGAAGCATAATCGCGACCGTGAAGCGATTGCTTCGAGTGTACAAGCAGTTCTTCCTTTCCAGTCTCCAGCGCGAAATGGAGTTCCGGGCCAACTTCGCTGCCAAGGTGGCGCAGAACCTCATCTGGGTGATCGTTTTCGCTTTGTTGCTCGAAGTCATCTTCCGGAACACGACGAGCATTCGGGGCTGGACGAAAGCCGACGCCTATCTGCTGTCGGCCACGTGTTTCATCATCGAGGGGTTGGTGAGCGCTTTTCTCAGTGCGAGCACGGTCGAGATCCCTCAAAAGGTACGGCAAGGTACGCTTGATTTCGATCTGATCAAGCCTGTGGACTCGCAGTTTCTCGCGTGCACCAGGAAATTCAACTTCGATCAGCTTGGAACCTTGGCGGTTGGCATTTTGATCGCATGGGTTGCCGCGCGGGCGGGAAACTACGAGGTTACGGCCGCGTCCTTGGGATCCTATGCGCTTCTCGTGTTTTCCGCGAGCGCTCTCTATGCAGCGCTGTTGCTCATCCTCATGACCACGGCGATCTGGTTCGTGCGCGTAGACAATCTTTGGGTGCTGGGCGAGCTGGCGCTCGACGTCGCACGCTATCCGATCGACATCTTCACCGGCGCCGCCAAGGTCGTGCTTACGTATGGCATTCCCCTTGCGCTGATCGCCTCCGTACCGGTGGAGGTATTGGGATCCAAGAGGGGGATTGACTGGGCGCTACTCAGTCTGGGTTGGGCGGTCGCGATGCTGCTGTTCGCGCGCTGGTTCTGGCGATTTGCGTTGCGACACTACACGAGCGCAAGCTCGTAGCCTCTTGGGCGGTACACTCTTTCGCGTATGGGTAGGGTGCCGCCGAGAGAAGAGGGAATCCCGAGGCCGCTGGTGACGCTGTTCAAGCTCGTCGGCTTGGCTGTCCTGGTACTGGGCCTGAGCGGGGTGCTCGCCTCGCGTCTGGTCGAGTTCTGGTGGTATTCCGAAGATGTCGGCGCCACCGTGCTTTTCTGGCGACCGTATCAAGTCGGGCCAGCTCTCTTCTTGATCGGTTTCCTGGTAGCCGGTTTTGCGGTTTACCTCTCTGGTCGAGCGGCCCTGAACACTCCGGCTGTGCAGCGGGCCCTCAGCGAGCCGATGCCGGACTCGCCTTTGTCCGTCTACCTTGTGCGCGGTCACGCCTGGTTCATGAAGGCGCTGATGTGGGTTGCGATCTTCTTCGGACTCGTGTTTGGAGCGGGCGCATCCAGCAAGTGGAGCCAGTGGCTCCTGTACCGGCACGGAGAGCCATTCGGCCGCACCGACCCGATTTTCGGCCTCGACTACTCGTTCTACGTTTTCCGTCTCCCCTTCTTGCAGTGGGTCGTAAGCGTGGCGATCGGCCTGATTGTGATTTGTGCGATCCTCTTGCTCGTGATCCATGTAGGCGTGGCGGGCCTGGCCGTCGTCGCACGGATTCATTTGCGCGACCCTGCGCCGAGGAAGCATCTGACGATCGCCGGAGCCGTTTTCCTCATCTTCCTGGGCATCCAAACGTACCTCTCGCGGTATGAGGCGGTAACGGCGGTGGGCCCCCGGATCACGGGAGCTTCCTATGCCGACCTGCAGGCAGTCGGCGCACAAGCGATCGCTGCTTGGCTGTTCGTTCTCGCTGGGATTGGCGCCCTCGTCACGATCAGGCGGAACTACACAGGGCTCGCCATCGGGGCCGCCGTCAGCGTGCTTTTCTATGTGGGGGGTGTGATGATTTGGCCGGGCGCAGTGCAAGCCTACAAGGTTCAACCGAACGAACTGCAGTTGGAAACGCCCTACATACAGTACGCGATCGATGCCACTCGATGGGCGTACGGCCTCGACAAAATCCACGTGCGCGAGAACTTCCCAGCCACCGTTCGACCGACGAAGGAAGAGATTGACAAATCCGAGCAGACGCTCCGGAACATGAGGCTATGGGATCCGTACATCCTTCGGTCCTCCGTCCAGCAACTACAAGGACTGCGTGATTACTACCGGTTCAATGATATTGACGTGGACCGGTACCATGTGGACGGGCATCAAAGAATGTTGATGCTGGGCGCGAGGGACCTGGTCATTGACAGCAGCGACACGCAGAGGTCGAACTGGCAAAGTCTGCGCCTCATCTACACCCACGGCAACGGTGTCGTCGCCTGTCCGGTCAACGAGGCAGGCCCGTCCGGCAAGCCGGTCTTCTTCCTCAAAGACATCCCGCCGTCGGGTAAGCCCGAGCTTGCGATCGAACAGCCCCGAATCTATTTCTCAGACACTACGGACTACTCCGGAGGACCCGTAGACCGATACGTGATCGTCAAGACGAAACAGGAAGAATTCGACCGACCGTCCATGGCGGGGAAGGAAGATGTGTTCCACCGATGGGCGGGCGATCGCGGAATCCGCGTGGGTTCAGGCTTCCGCAAGTTCATGGCAAGCCTCTTCTTCGGCGAGTACGATATCCTTCTCAGCGATGCCCTGACCGACGAGTCCATCCTTCTCTTCCGGCGCAACGTCCACACACGCGCCGAAAAGCTTTTCCCCTTTGCGTATTGGGATGGAGATCCTTATATTGCAATCGTGAACAAGCGTCTCGTGTGGATCCTCGACGGCTACACCGTTACGAATCAGATCCCGTACAGCGCGAGGACCGGCGGCGTGGGCGGGATCAACTACATCCGAAACAGCATCAAACTGACCGTGGACGCCTACACCGGCGAATGGACGGCCTATCGGATGGACGACGAGGATCCCGTGCTGAAGACCTGGGAGAAGATCTATCCCGGCTTGCTCACACCCGCCGCGGAAGCGCCGCCGGAGCTGACCGCCCATTTCCGCTATCCGGAGGACCTCTTCACGATTCAGGCGCATCAACTCTCTCTGTATCACGTCACTGATCCACAGGTCTTCTTCCAGCGAAATGACGCATGGGAGATTCCGACCGTCGGCGCGGGAGTCGGCCGAGACGGTTCCTCCTTCGGCCAAAGCGCCACCCAACGCATGGTGCCGTACTACGTGCAAATGCAACTGCCCGAAGAGGACAAGGACTCTTTCATGCTCATCCTCCCCTTTACGCCGCTCAACCGCCCGAACATGATCGGCTGGCTGGCGGCGCACTGCGATCCGGAAGAGTACGGCAAGATGGTGCTCTACGTCTTCCCGGAGGACAGAAGCATCAATGGACCTGCCCAGCAGGACGCCATGTTCAATCAAGACGCGCAGCTCGCACAGGTAATCACCTTGCTCGACCAGCGCGGCAGCGAACTTCAGCACGGAAACCTGCTCGTCGTCCCGATCGGCGGGAGCGTCATGTACGTCAAGACGTTCTTCCTCGTCGCCTCTGGAGGGCAGAGGATTCCGGAGCTCAAACTCGTCGTCCTCGCCTTCAGCGACAAGATCGTCTTTGCCGACACCTATCCGAAGGCGCTCGAGATGCTCATGGGGAACGTGCAGCCGGGTGTTGCCGGGCCCGAGCAGCCACAGCCGAGCGGACAGACGGCGCCGCCGTCCGGCGTTCTCGAGGGCGACCTCGCGCGACGCGGCCTCGAGATCCTCAACCAAGCCAAGCAGGCCCTGCGGAACGGAGACTGGGCGGCCTACGGCGATGCCATGAAAAAGCTCGAGGACCTATTGCGGCAGGCAGCCGGCGGCTCTACGGCTCCAACCGGGGAATCGCAGCCGTCGTCTCAACCCGTGCGTTGAGGACGATCCGGCCGCTCGCAATATCAATCGAGGAAACCTCGGCGTGAAGCGGCAGGCCACTCAGGTCAACCAAAGGGTTCACCTTGCTGAGGACAGGCTTTGCGAACGCCTCCGCGTTGATGCCAGCCGCTTCGAGCCGCCGAGGGACGAAGTTCAACCGTCCGTCGGAGAACTCCAACGTTCCAATCGCCCCCACCTCGATCGGAACGAGCGCACGGGCGATCCCCACGATCGTCAGTTCGCCCTCCTTCGCGCTCACTCGGAATCCGCTCAGGCCGCCGGGCCGCTTCGCCTCCAAGAACGCCTGGACGTCCTCCTCCAAAAACGTCAGTACTGTGTGACACACCGTCCCTTCCGGAATCTGGAACGGCTTGACCGCGATCAGCGGGTTGTCGAACAAGACCTCGCCGGAATCCATGCGCAGGCCGCCTGGCAACACCAGCCCGCGCAGGCGTATGCCCAACTCGGTCGCACGGATGACTTCCTCCACGGTGTCGGAGTATGGCAGTATTCCGCTGCTCGAAAGCAGACGCCCGCTACCGCTGCCCGATGAATTCCGCGAACGCCGCCAGGAACTCCTGCAACCGCTTCTGGTCTTGCTCGTCCGTCAGGTTGCCGGCTTCGTCGAACTTCTGCGCGCAGTGAGGTAAGAAGAACTCCCTTCCAAACTGCTTCGCATCGAGGTAGAAAAGCACTTGGCGAAACTGATATTGCGCCCGTGCCCCGCCGAACATCCCTGGGGAAGCGCTCACGAGGGCGACGGGTCTGTCGCGGAAGGGCTGCTCAGCCACGGGCCTCGAGACCCAGTCCACGGCGTTCTTCAGCACACCGGAGAACGAGTAGTTGTGTTCGGGAACGCCGATCAGCACGCCGTCTGCCTCTCGGATCTTTCTCTTGAGCTCGACGACCGGCTCGGGCGGGTTCGCCTCCCGGTCCATGTTGTAGAGCGGAATCTCTGCGATGTCGAAGAACTCGACCTGCATGTCTTCCGGCGCCAGGTCTGCGGCAGCGCGGATGAGTTTCTTGTGGACGGACTCTTGACGGAGAGAACCAACAAAAGCAAGGATTCGAAGAGGCATGGCGGCGTTTATACCGATTCAGGCAGCGGCTGATTCGCCTAAATCACCACCAGTTCCGTCGTCCAGTCGCCCTCCTCGAACCGTGACGGCCGCAAGGGGCGCAAGTCGAACGTCTTACACTCTCCCTCCAAGACCAATTCAGCCACTGCTTGGCCCGCCGCTGGAGAGTGCATGATTCCGTGTCCCCCAAATCCGGTCGCGAGGACGAACGAACCGAGACGACCCACGACGGCGTGCCTGTCCGGAGTCTCGGCGTACCAACCGGCCCAACTTCGTTTGAGGTCGAAGCCCACCTCCTCCAGAATCGGCAAGCGATGGAGCGCGATCTCCGCCAACTCTTCGAGAAACCGCGGGTCGAAGGGCGGCTGCTGATCCAGCGTCTTGGGCGGTTGCGGGAGCCGGTCCGAGTACCCGATGAGTAGTCGCTTCCCCTCGGGGCGAAAGTGGAAGGTTGTGTCCAGATCTACCACCATCGGCAGGCGCGGGGGTAGTTCGGGCACTGGGCCGGTCAGCGCGAGCTGGTGCCGTTCCGGCTCGATCGGGAGATGGAGTCCGAGGCTCTTCAGAAGGGCGCCCGACCAGTGACCGGTCGCGAGCACGACGGTATCACATTCAATCTCACCTGCGGAGGTCGTTGCGATTTTTCCGTCATAGGCCTGAAACGTGGCGCGGGGAAGGAAGCGAGCGCCGCTTGCCTTCGCCTCTCGCTCGTACGCAGAGCAGACGAGATGAGGGTCGAGATACCCGTCCGTGGGGGAGAAAGTGGCGGCCGCAACATCCGCGGAGTGGAGCAGCGGAGCGCGTTCGAGAACCTCCGCGGGCGAGATCCGGCGGACCGGCACGCCCAGCGATTGCTGGAGGGGTACGAGCGTCTCGATGGCCTGGGCGCCCGCCTCCGTCGAAGTAACAAACAGATATCCGTGCTGTCGAAAGCCGACGTCCTCCGCCATCCGTTCGAATTCGGCAATCGAGAAGAGCGAGAACTGGATGTTGATCGGCGTTGCGAACTGGGCGCGAACGCCGCCCGCCGCGCGCCCGGTCGAACCGCTTGCGGACGCTCCAGCCTGATCGGCAACGAGGACCCGCAGTTTGGGCGATGCCCTCAAGACGTGCGCGGCAACGCTCCAACCGATGACGCCTGCACCGACGATCAGGACATCCGCTTTCTCCACGAGCGCGTATTATGCCGCCGCCTATTTCGCCGCCGCGTGCGCGAGACGATAAAGAATGTGGGCGTAGATCTTCGCCATGCGCGCCAGATGCTCGACTTTGATCCTTTCGTCGTTCTCGTGTGCCGGTCCATCGCCCGGCCAACCGGTGCCGACGCTGACGGTATTGGGCACGGCGCGAGCGTAGGTGCCTCCGCCCATGACTCCCGGCTCGGTGTCGTCGCCGGTCTCTTCGCGATACGCGGCTACGATGGAGAGCACGGGCTCTTGGTCTGTCGGGAAGTAGAGGCCCGGGCTGTTGTCGCGGAGGGTAAGGCTCCAGCCGGGGCGCTCGCGTTCCAGGAACTGCCGACACCTCCGCTCCAGGTCTTCGCCGCTCCATAGGACCGGGTAGCGCACGTTGACGAGAATCTCCACCGCGTCGTCCTTTGTGGAAACGACGCCGACGTTGGCGGTGAGGTCCTCAGATACGTCGTCGCGGCCATGGATGCCCAGGCCGACACCCGAGGGATGCCCCGCCAGCAAGAGATTGGCGTAGTCCGTCGCTTGTTCGGGAGGCGCGAGGTCGAGAAGCGCGCGGCAGGCCCGGACGAAGGCGCTGTCTCCAAAGAAGGGAGTCGAGCCGTGCGCCGCCTTTCCGTGGGCGACGATCGTCACCGTGCCGTCCTCTTCTACCTCGATCTGAACATTTCGATCCCAGTACTCGGCCGCTCTCGTCTTCACGGCGCCGAGGATTTCCTGGGAGGCCTGGGCGACCGCTTCGCATCGGTCAATCACGATGTTGGGGCGGCTGCCCCCCTCGATCCGTTTCAACGTCAGATCGCCCTGTGGGAAGGGAACCGTAACCAGCAGGTTCGCGATTCCTTTCTCCGCGTGAATGCACGGCCAAGCCGAGTCGGGTGCGATTCCGTAGGTGGGCGCTTCTTCGGTCTCGAAATACCGCTTCACGCACCGGAAGCCGCTCTCTTCATTGCACCCGAACACCAGGCGAATGCGGGCGGGCAGATCCGCGCCGGTCTCCTTGAGGGCGAGGGCTGCGGCGAGGCTGGCCATGGTGGGGCCTTTGTCGTCCACGGCTCCTCGAGCGTAGAGGTAGCCGTCGTCAATCTCCGCGCCGAACGGCTCGTGCTTCCATCCATCGCTGACCGGTACGACGTCGAGGTGCCCCAGGGACATGACCATCGGCTGGGTGTCCCCAAACTCGGCATGGCCTGCGTACCCTTCGACGTCTTTCGTGCGGAACCCCTTTGCCTCGCAGAGGGCGAGAACGTAGTCGAGCGCCCGACGGACCTCCGCTCCGAACGGTGCGCCAGGCTGGGGATCGCCTTCGACGCTGGGGATCCGGAGTAGCTCTCGTGTTGACTCGATCAGCCAGTTCTCATGTTCTTCGATCCACTGTTGCGCTCGCAGGACTGGTTCGGGTGGCATGCGGGTCATCATACCCGCGGTATTCTTGAGGCTCCGATGCTGGAAACGATTCGAGACACGTTGCGGCAAGAGGCGCAGGCGATCCTGGCGATCGCGGAGCGGGTGGATCAGACCTTCGTCCAAGCGGCAGAGTGGATGCTCAACTGCGAGGGGCGCGTCATCCCGTGCGGCATCGGCAAGGCGGGAGACATCGCCAAGAAGTTCAGCAGCACGCTCTCGAGCACCGGTACGCCGAGCCTCTTCCTCCATCCCGCCGAGGCTCTCCACGGCGACCTTGGGATGGTAACCGACCGCGATATTGTCGTTCTCTTCAGCAACAGCGGCGAGACCGAGGAAATCCTCCGGCTCTACCCCAGCCTTCGCGAAATCGGCGCGCGAACAATCCTGGTCACCGGCCGCCCGAACAGCACCGCAGCCAAAGAGAGCGACCTCGTACTGGACGTTTCCGTCGAGCGCGAAGCCTGTCCCCACAACCTCGCTCCGACCACCAGCACGACCGTCATGCTCGCCGTGAGCGACGCTTTGGCCCTGGCGGTGATGAAGGCGAGAGACTTCTCCAAGATGGACTACGCACGATATCACCCCAGCGGCGCATTAGGGCGGCGGCTGCTCTTGAAGGTTCGGGATGCCATGCGGACCGGCGAGGACGTCCCCACCGTCCTGCCCGATACCCAGTTCCTCGACATCAGCAGCGCGATCACCAAGGCTGGCGCGGGCGCGGCGTGCGTGGTGGACGACCAGTCCCGCCTGCTTGGCCTGATCACGGATGGCGACCTGCGGCGTACTCTGGTGCGCGACGGCGCCGCCGCGATCGAGCGGACGGCGCAAGAGATGATGAACCCGAACCCCCAAACAATCGAGCCGGACGTTCTCGCGATCGAAGCGCTGGACCTCTTCGAGAGCCTCCCCAGGAAGATCGGCGAAATGCCGGTCGTGGACGCCGACAGGAAGGTTGTGGGATTGGTGACGCTCAAAGACTTAGTTCGCTTGGGACTTCGCTGAGATCGCCCTCTGGTAGATCTCTTCCAGCTGGGCCGCCACCTGCGCTCCAGAGAGGGGGCCGGCGGCGCGCTCGCGGGCGCCCGCCTCGAGCCTCTCTCGCAGCGAACCGTCCTCCAGGACGGACAGCACCGCGTCCGCAACCGCCTTCGGATCGCCGGGGGGCACGAGCAGCGCGCCCTTGCCCTGTTCCACCATTTCACCCAACCCACCCACATCCGTCGTAACGCACGCAGACACGAAGGCCAGCGCCGTCGCGAGGACGCCGCTCTGGGTCGCCTCTCGGTACGGCAAGACGACGACTTCGGCTTCTGTGAAGAGGCGAGCCACTTCGCCGTTGGGAAGGAAGGTCGCGTAGACTTCGACGCGGTCGTCGGCCTCGAGCACGGGCAGATACTGCGGGAGGTCGGGGCCTCTCCCTGCGACGATCAACCGCGCGTCCGGGTTGGACGCTCGGATCGTCTCCCACGCCTCGATCAGCGTGTCCAATCCCTTATACTTCACCATCCTTCCGAAAAAGAGAATCGTCCCGGGGCGCCGCTTTGCCTCTGGAGGAACGAACTCCCGGTAAAACTCCATCACGGGGTGGTAGGCGAGGCCCACCCGATCAGGCGTAAGGAACTCGTGCATCGCGAGCAGAGCCTGGCGGTTGTACTCGGCGAGAGCCACGACCTGATCCGCACGGCGCCGGATGGATTGGATCATCCGCTGCCGAACCCACCAGAACTTGTGCGTATCGCCCAGGTGCGGCTCCGGATCGTGAACCGTAACGACGAGGGGCAGGGAAGTCCCCGAAAGAGCGCGCAACCAAACCCACGCGAGCATCGGGTCTGTCGTCTCCTGAACGTGCACCACGTCCGGACGGAACTCGCGGATCAAGCGACGGAGAGAGCGAAGGGAAGCGACGTAGTAGCCCGGCGGCTGGGTTTGGCGCTCGCGGGTGTCGGGCTCGATTTCCACGCGGATGGCCGGGTCCAGCAGTTCGCGGGCGCGATCGGGGTCCACCGAACGCAAGGCGCGGTGCGTCGTCACCAGACAAACCTCATGATTCTTCGCTAGGGCGTTGACGATCGCCAGCGAATAAGGGAGAAACCAGTGTGAGGCGTACAGGATCCGCATCCGGCGTCCCGATTGTGCCCGATTGGGCCGTCTACGCGTAGAATAAGAGAGTATGCCGCGTGTTCGCCGCGTCTATGGAGTCGAGACCGAGTTCGGGTGCCTTGCGGACTCTCCGGACATCTCCTCCTATGAGGCGGTGGTCGAGCGCGTCAAGGACTACGTCTTCCACGAACAACGTCTCGGCTTGATCGATCGCCACTCGCGCGACGAGGCTTTCGAACCGGCCTACAGCGGCGGGTTCCTTCTCAACGGCGGTCGTTTGTATGTGGATGTTGTCGGAAATCATGAGGAATATGCTACGCCGGAGTGCGCCAACCTCTTCGACTTGATCGCCGCGGATCGAGCCGGACAGCGGATCGTGCTCCGCGCCCTCCGAGAACTTGGCCTCGACGAAGTCGCCTCGTTCTACAATAACTCGGTGGACCACTTCGGCGGCCACACGTTCGGCTGCCACGAGAACTATCTCATTCGCGCCGACGAGACCCTTCTCCAAGACGCGATTTATCTGCTCTTTCCGTTCCTCGTAACGCGCCAGATTTACGCCGGCGTGGGTCGAGTCGGCGGCCACATCCTCGACTTTTCGGGCGCCTCCTTTGATGCTCGAGACGTGGCGCGCCATCCCGTGGACTACGTGTGGGTTACGAACGTCTACGGCGTCCGGCCCGACCCGACCGTCCGGTATCAACTCAGCCAGCGGGCTGATCACATCATTAAGACCGTTGCCAGTCGCGTTCGCTTCAATCGCGCGCTCATCAACCCCAAATGGGAAACCCTCTTTACGCACGGGGATACCACGCGCCTTCACATGCTCTTCGGCGAATCGAATCAGATGGAGTACGCATTCGCACTCAAGATCGGGACGACTTCGCTCGTCCTCGACCTGATCGAAGACAACCTGATACCCGAAAGACTGGCGATCGAGCACCCGTTACGAGTCCTCCGCGAAGTCTCTCGCGATCCCGATTGGAAATGGCAGATTACTCTCGTTGACGGCACCACGCTCCGAGCAACAGACCTCCACCGCGAGTATCTGAGCCTGGCGCAGCGCTATCGAGGGCGCGACGAGCAGACGGATTGGACGCTGAACGCTTGGGAACAGACGCTCGATCAACTCGACAAGGATCCGCTCGCGTTCTCGGATCGCCTCGATTGGGTCGCAAAATACAAGATCGTGGAACAATACCGAGAAGAGATGAACCTCGATTGGAGCGACGACGCCCTCCACTCCGTTGACCTGGAATACCACAACATTGACCCAAGAAAGAGTCTGTACCACGCATTGGATGAGATGGGACAGGTCCAACACGTCGTGGATGAAGTCAAAATCGTGGATGCCATGACGGAGCCCCCACCCACGCGTGCCGCCGCCCGCTCACGCGTGGTCCGTGCGCTCTTGGACGCCCAAGCGACTGACTATTGGATTGATTGGGACGCCATCCACCTCGACCCGGACGTTACCATCCACATGCACGATCCGTTCGATACCTATGAATTTCTCAAATAGCGTCACGAGCGGCCGGTGACTTGCTTCACGGCTTTCGCAATCTGTGAGTCCGAGATCCGGGTAACGCCTTCCTTTGTCAACGTCATCGCAACCGGAAGAACGCGGTCCAGCCCGCCCGTAGCGGTATCGAGCGAGGCGGCAATGTCCAGCATGGTGAGCGCCTCGACAAGCACCTCATCCAGCGGTCGTTTGTCGAACGGCCCTTTGACGCGCGACACGTAATCAAAGACCCCGCGGATCCGCTCGGATCCGGAGCCAGCCGCGCCGAACTCGTCGTTCTCGAATCGCGCTCCGAGGACGTCGTAGAGATAGATGCCGAAATCATCAGTTCGCGGGTCGTACGCGCTAATGAGCGGCAAGAACATACCAACCCCGTCCAGGGCGAACTCCAGATTGCTGCCCAAGGCGCGAGTGACTTCTTGCAGTTTGCCTTCGAGGCTCAAGTCCTGCAGCTGCGTTCGTGCGTAGTACTTGAACGCATGGCGCAGGTAGCGAGCGATCTCGATGCTCCGCGCAAAGGAGCCTGAAATCGCCATGACCGTGCAGTCGTCCAGCGGGATGATCTTGTCGGCGCGATCGTACATGATGTAGTTCGCCATCGTGGCGCGACGATCCCCGAGGTTCAAGATCCCCTGGTCGTAGCGGAGCGCCAAAACCGTCGTGCCGTGCACGCCCTCGATGTCTGCGCCAGACGGCTTCGACATCGTGTTTGGATAACCCACAAGCTGCGCGAACGAGGCAGGACGATCGGCAAAAGCGTTCATTGCCGGCAAGTATAGTCCTTCTCGGTCTACTCGCCGCTGCGCTGGCGATACTTGCGCGCCTGATCGGGGTCCACTTTCCGCAAGCGCTTCAACAGCTCGTTGTCCTCGCCCGGCTTGGGCACGGTGCGCTTGGTCGGGCCGTCCTCGTCAGCCGGTTTCCGGTCTGCAGGCGGCAGGTCGCGCTCGCGGCGCTGGGCCTCAAGCGGTTGGTTCCACGGGAAGTTCGACGACTTCATCACTCTTTAGTACGATTCGGCGCCAACCAACGGTTCGGATTTTGTCCGGAAAATCGCGGACATACTCGCCGCGGAGCCGCGCGCGAGTGGTCGCGGGTGGCTGGGTCATCGCATCGAGGACGCGGGTCTCGGGGACGATGGTTTGGATCTCTTGCACCGATCCGAGAGCTTCGAACAGGCTCTCAGACGGGTCCACATTCGAGTACGCCAGGTCCACTGCCCGCAGATAGTCAGCGTCCGCGCTCTCGCCAGCCGCCTTCTCGAGAAGCCGTCTCTTCGCAACCCAATCCACGCGGTCGGCCAGTCGTTCCACATCTTCCTCCAGGTCCACGAGCGCCAGTCGCCACTCCGAGAGCACCCAATCCGTCTCCGCGTCTCGCCCCCTGAGGAACCTCTCCGCGCCCGCGAGGTACGACTCCATGAGGTCCAGTGGCGTCGTCCAGCTTCCCCCTTCCAACTCGATCCGCATCTTGGCGTCGAACGCCTTCGAGAGTTTCTCCATTGCCCGAATGGGATCGGCGAGCATCCGCGTCGGCGCTTCTCCCATCTCGAACAGATCGAGAACGAGAGCCGTCATCCCGGCCTTCATCGCTGTACACCATTGCATTCGATTTGCGTCGCCGACGATCACATGCAACCGCATCCAGCGGGAGCGATCGGCGTGCGGTTCGTCTCGAGTGTTGAAAAGGGGACGGCGATAGAGGGTGTCCACCGACGCCAAAACCGAAAAGAATTCGGCTCGCTGACTCAATTGGTAAGGACAAGGCTCGCCCGTTTCGCTACCGACTTTTCCTCCGCCGACGAGCAGCTGCCGAACGACCAAGAACGGCACGAGAGACCGGATCAGCGTGGCAACGTCCTCGGTTCTCTTCATCAGGTAGCTCTCGTGTGTGCCGTACGCCGCGCCGTGGAAGTCCGTATTGTTCTTGTAAATCATCACTGCGCGTCCCGTTCTCTGAGAGTAAGCCTTCGCCGCCGCAAGCACGATCCGTTCGCCCGCCGCATCGTGGGCGACGAGATCCATCAACCGGTCGCATTCCGGTGTGGCGTACTCTGGGTGCCCATGGTCATTGTAGAAACGCGCCCCGTTCGTGAGGACACGGTCCGCGCGATCCACACGCGTCACCCGCCCCTCGTCCCACTGTGCGTCCTGTGGGTCGGTCTCGAGGTGGTCGGCGACGAATCCCCGGAGATCGGCGAGAGGCGACTCGAGAGCGTAATCCCATCCGACGAACGCGTCGCCTTGGTGGCACGCGACGAGTTCGGCGGCATCCTGCATCTGGTCGGCTGGCGTTCTGCCCTCGATCGCCACTCCGTATTCGGTTTCGATCCCGCAAAGGCGCACGGTAGGGAAGGGTACCGGATGGAGCGCGTGCGTTTACTCGCCCGCGCTTGACTTCGCGCTTGCAAGCAGAGTCGGAATGAGGAACACAGGGAAGGGTCCGAACCGCCAGAACACATCTGGGGAAAGCAACTCCGCGAGTACGGCCCGACCGGGAGTCATCCACTCCGCTTCCAGCAGCTCCTCCGCACGACCCGGAATGAGCATCGCGACCATGGTCCCTCGTTGCAGCGTCGCCCGGAGAGGTGCTTCGTCCGACATCAGGGAGTGCAAGATCGGCGCGAAGATCACAGTCAAGACGATCGTCTGTAGGATCGGAACGAAGAGTGAGTCGAATCCCTTCGGCGACCAAGCTGACCACAAGAGAAGAAGGCAGATCCCAACCACCGCCGCAATCCCGATGTGCAGCCGCCTGAGGTATTTCGACATCAACTCTCGTTCCTCCGGCGCGAGGGGCCGCTCCAAAATAGGCAGGCGCACCCCCTCTTTTTTCTCACCTGTCTCGGGATCGGAAAAGGTGGCCGTGATGGAGTCAACGTCGCGCGCGGGGAACGAAGGGACGAACGGAACCAGCCAAGTCGCGGCAAAGGTAGGGTGTTTTTTGTCGTCCGCGTTCGTCAGCAGCAGTCCTGAACGGGCGGCCACCACGGTGTTGGAAGCTTCGTCCGATTTTGCCTCCGCGTCGTCGTTCGGTTCCGAGGACCTTTCCTGTTCGTCGCGACCTTTGTCGAAGAGGCTGCCGAAGAAGGCATCGACCGCGTCGGTGTGCTCCTTCACATCGTCCGTTACGCCGTACACCTCGACCAGGAATGGCGGCCGCTCCTTCCTCAAGCGGAGCCACGGACGAACGGTGCATCCGAACTTCACCACGGCATACGCGAAGACGCTCACCCCGGCCATCGCCGCAACCATGAGGAAAACGGCGTGCCATTCTTGGATGTTTTGCAAGGCCCCCGCCGTACCGAAGACAGCCAACGCACAGCCAGCCGTCAGCAGTGCAAACCACCGATAAAAGGTACGTGTAGTCTCGGCTACGGCCTGGGTTAGGTGCGCGGCTTCCTCCGGCGTGGCTTTGCGAGTCTCCAGCAACACACCGTACTCACACCACTGTTCCAGGCGGGTGTCCAGGCGCATGGTTCCTACTGATTATACAAGGGATTCTGCATCAGAACCGGCAGAACGCGGGCGAATCAAGCGGTCGTTTCGGCGGGTTCGGCTGGAGCGGGCGGATCTTGCCACACGCCGTCCGCCTTCAGCAACGCGATCAACTCCGCGACGCCTTGCTCCTGCGGAATGTTGCTCTTCACGCATTCGCGCCCACGATACAGCGCGATCTTGCCGCCCGCTTGGCCGACGTATCCATAATCCGCGTCCGCCATCTCGCCGGGCCCGTTGACGATGCAGCCCATCACAGCGATGTCAAGCCCCGTAAGATGCTTCGTCGCCTCTTTGACTTGGTTGAAGACGGTGGGCAAGTTGAATTTCGTCCGTCCGCAAGAGGGGCAGGCGATGAACTCCGTCTGCGTCCGGCGCACGCCGGTCGCTTGGAGGATGTCGTAGCAGACGGGGATTTCATGAATCGGGTCTTCAGCCAGCGACACGCGGATCGTATCTCCGATCCCCTCGTTCAGCAGTGTGGCGATTCCCGCAGTGCTCTTGATCCGCGCGTACTGCCCATCGCCCGCTTCGGTCACGCCGAGGTGCAGCGGATAGTCGGTTTTTTGCGCGAACAGCCGGTTCGCGGCAAGCATGATCGGAACGCGCGAGGCTTTGAGCGAAACGACGATCTGATCGAAACCGTGCTTCTCGCAGATGCGGATGTACTCGAGCGCGCTCTCCACCATCCCTTCCGGCGTGTCGCCGTACGTAACGAGCATCCGATTCGACAGCGACCCGTGGTTGACGCCGATCCGCATCGCCGTACCATGCTTCTTGCACGCCTCGATGACCGGAACGAGCGACTCCTCGATCGCTTCCAACTCCTCTTTGACTTCCTCCGGCGAGTACTCTGTGCGGTTCGGGTCGGGCTTCCGAAAGACGAACAGCCCCGGGTTGATCCGCACCTTGTCCACGTGCTTCGCCGCCTCCACCGCGATGTTCGTGCCCTGGTGATGCACATCGGCGACAAGAGGAATCCCGACGGTCTTGGCTCGAATCTCCTCCAAACACTGCGCGTCCCGCAGGTTCGGCGTCGTGACCCGGATGATCTCCGCCCCGGCTCGGTGCAAGGCGTGGATCTGTTCGACGACGGCCTCGATGTTGTGCGTCTCCTCAGTCGTCATCGTCTGGACGGCAACCGGCGCGTCCCCGCCGATGACGACGTTGCCGACGCGAACAGGCCGGGTCTTGCGGCGCGGAAACGAGAGGGTCATCTCTCGAGATTATACTGTTTGGCTGGTTGGCTTCTTAGTGGCCGTGGCCGTCGTCCGGGCTATGGCCCGGCTGTCCCGCCGGGGAACCCGAGATCGCCCGTGCCTGCGCCTCGAGATTCGAAGCCAGCTCCCCAGCGTTGAGCTGGAGCCGCTTTAGCATCTCGCTCGTCCCAGCGACGCGGACGGTCAGCCCGCCTCCCTGCCCCTGCTGGAGCATGATCACGAGCTCCTTGTCGCCCCGTTTCCAGTTGGCGACGGCGCCCAGATCATTGGAGACGTCGAGTTCCGCTTTGCCGAAGCGGGACCGAGCCTCAGCGATCCAATCGGGCTCTGCTTTCGCTTTCCCGTGGTACAGCGCGGCGATCTTTCCGTCCTGGATCGCGGCGCTTGCCATCTCTCTGTCGTTCTGCCAGCCGACGAACTCAACACCCTCAAGGGGTGGTGACTCAGGCGTGGTCGAGCCTTCCGGCCTCGGAAACGCTTTGTCGAACTGAGCCGCGGGGTCGCCAACGGCAACCGATCCACCGGGGCCGACGAACGCCTCGATTCGGTCGCCCGTGACGCTCGCCTGCGTGTCGCCTCCGTCAGCGGGATTCTGGGAAGTGGAGCAGCCGGCAAAGAGCAAGGCTACGGCAAGGGACAAAAGGGGAAGTTTGAAACGTGTCATGGTCTTAGACGCGCAAGTGGCGCTCCAGGCAGTGTACCTGATGTCGTACTACGCCCTGCGAAGCCCTTCCAGCAACAGTTGTGGGTATTCGTTCCCGTTGTACCGATTGATGGAGGCGCGCACCAGCAGGTCCACCGGATCGCCCGGTCGAAGCGACTCGAACAGGTGCGAACTCCGAAAGCCGATGCCGAAGATCGGGCGTTCCGCAAGAATCTGGAAGCGCACGTGCTCCGGATTCGAGGTCGGCTGGAAGTCCGCAAACTTGACGTTCCGCATGACGAAGAGCGGCCGGGGGTTCGCCTCCCCGTGCGGCTCCAGCTTCTCCAGCTCGATGAACGACTTGTGATTGACGTCCTCAGCCGTGATCTCTGCGGTTGCGCGCACCGCCGGGACTAAGTCCTCCGGCTTGAGCACGCTTTGCGCGTGCGCCAACAACTCTTCGCGAACGGCTTCCAACGCCTCGACGCTCGCGCTGAATCCGGCAGCTCGCGCATGACCCCCACAGGAAAGGAACAGATCCCGCTTTTGCATCAGCGCCTCGTGCAGGTCGTACACCTCCGGCGACCGCGCGGAGCCGTGCGCGACACCGGTCTCCGCATCCACCGAAGCCAGGAACACCGGTCGGTTGTACTGCTCGCAAAGGCGGCCCGCCACGATTCCCACGACGCCCCGGTGCCACTCCTCCGCCCAGACCATCAGCAGAGGCAAGCTCTCCGCGTCCATTTCGGAGAGCGTCTCAAGCGCCTGCTCCAGAATCCGCTGTTCCTCCGCCCTGCGCGCCTCGTTGAGCTCGTTCAGCTCCTTCGCAAGCTCTTGAGCTTCCTCCTCGTCCTCGGTCAGCATGAGGCGGAGCGCCCTCTCGGCGTCGTCAATCCGCCCAGCGGCATTGATTCGAGGCGCAAGGCGCCACGCGACGTCGTAGGATCGCACCTCGCCCTGGACCTCCGCTACCTTGAGCAAAGCGCGGATGCCCTTCTTCTTGCTCTGAGGCAGAAGCTTCAGGCCGAAGTGCGCAAAAATCCGGTTCTCTCCGACGAGCGGGACCACGTCCGCAATCGTTCCGAGGCAGACCAAGTCGAGAAACGCCCGCTGAAACTGCTCCGCTCGCGCGCCCAGCTCGACCGCAACCTGCTGCGCCACTTTGAACGCAACGCCCGCACCGCTCAGGTGAGGGAAGGGATAGTCGTGACCTTCGAGGTGCGGATTCACAAACGCGTCCGCCTCAGGAAGCTGCGCGCCCAACTCATGGTGATCCGTGATGATCACCTTCATGCCGAGCTGCTTTGCCCGACTCACGGCTTGATGGGCGGACGACCCGCAGTCGCAGGTCAGCAACACCTTCGCTCCCTGCTTCATCGCATGGAAGACCGCTTCCTCCTGCACGCCGTATCCGTGTTTGATCCGGTGGGGGACGTGAGGAAAGACATCGAAGCCCAACCGGCGCAGTGAGCGCGTCCAGATCGCCGTCGAGGTGATGCCGTCCACGTCGTAATCTCCGTGGACGAACACCCGCTCACCCCGCTCCTTCGCCTGAAGCAGGACCTGGACCGCCTCCGCGCAGTTGGGTAGGCGGAGGGGATCGTGCAGGTCCTCCAACCGAGGATTCAGAAAACGATGCGCCTCGCCAGGGTCCGTCAGACCCCGCTCCACCAAGCACGCCGCAAGCAAGCGCCCGATGCCCAGCTCCGAACGAAGGCGATCCTCCGCCGGGTCCGACGGACGGACCGTCCAGCGTGCGGGGATTCGTTGTCTTCGTTCAGCGATTCGATTCATCGGGTCAGTCCTACGGCCTTGGCAAGAGAACGCACCTCTCCTTTTGACAAGACGCGCGACTGTCCTGGTTTGAGGCGCCCAATTTCGATCGGACCGATCGAAACGCGCTTCAGGTCGAACACCGGGTGACCCACCGCCTTCCACATCCGCTTCACCTGGTGCTTGCGCCCTTCATGGATCGTGATCCGAACAACCGAACGATTCCGATCTTCCAGCCAGGCGATCAGCTCCGCCTGCGCTGGCGCAGCGCGGAAACCCGGCTCACCCGCTTCCGGCGGGACCCGAACGCCCCGAGCCAGCCGCTCAATCGCCTTCGGCTCCACTTTTCCCCGGCCGACACATTCATACACGCGCGGCAGGTGGTATCGAGGGTGCGTTAGCCTCGCGATCAGCTCGCCGTCCGTCGAGAAGATCATCAGCCCCTCCGCGGACTTGTCCAGTCGCCCGGCCGGCTTCACCTTCACCTCCAGCTCGGGTAAGAGGTCGGCCACACAGGTCCGCCCCCGCTCGTCCCGCATCGTCGAGAGCACTCCCTTCGGCTTGTAGAACGCCAACGTCAACGATCGTTGCGGCTGAATCCGCTTTCCATCTACACGAACGACGTTGACTTCGAGATCAATCACCACGCCAAGTTTGCGAACGACCTTGCCGTCCACCGAAACCCGGCCCTTCAGAATCAGCTCTTCGCACTTGCGCCGGCTCGCAACGCCAGCCGACGCCATGAACTTGTGCAGACGTTCACCCATACCGCGCACGCAACAGAATCACAACGCCAACGCCCATCAACAATCCGCCAAACGAGAACGCCGCCCACTGCGCCGGCTCGTGCTTCGGTCGAACCGCTACCCCTTCGCTCGCCAGCGCCGGCGCCTCCACTACAAACCCATCCGGCAGAGTCACCCTCAGACGCCCAATCTCTTGGCCCTCCCGAATCGGCGCGCTCACAGCCCCACACTCCAACTCCACCGCCGTCGGGCCCCGTCCCGGCCGCATGGCGCCAACCACATCCGCACCCGCAACGACCGGTACCGTCCCCCGCTCCCCATCCAAAACTTCTGCCGTCCCAATGAGATCCCCCTCGCGAACGATCGTCTGCCGCTCGAACTCCCGATACGCGTACTGATAAAGCGCCCGAGTGTCCTCGACCCAATCTTCGCTCTTGAACACAACCGTGATCAGCTCCCAGCCGTCCCGATTCGTCACGCCGACAAAACAGTGACCGGCCGCCGACGTGTAGCCGGTCTTCAGCCCGATGACGTCCGGGTTTTCCCGCAGCAGTCGGTTCTTGTTGATCAACAGCGTGTCTTCCAGGTTCGTCGAGCGCCAGATCGTCCGCCGCTGGCACTTCGCCGCGGCTCGGATCAGGTCGTTCTTCATCGCTTCTCGAGCGATCAGGGCCATGTCGTAGGCGCTCGTGTAGTGGTTGGGATCATGAAGGCCGTGCGGGTTGGCGAAATGGCTGTCCTTACATCCGATCTGCGCGGCGCGTTCGTTCATCTTCTCCGCAAACTCCGCGTCGCTCCCGGCCAAGTGCACAGCCGCGGCGTGCGCCCCGTCGTTCGCGCTACGCATCAGAAGCGCGTAGACGAGGTCCTCCGCCCGAACCCTCTCCGCCGGCACCAAGTAGAGCGAACTCCCCTCGATCGTCTCCACGTCCAGCGGCGCGCGGATCTCGTCGTATGGCTTCGTCCCCTCCGCGAGCAAGAGGGCCGTGAGGATCTTTGTCGTCGAGGCAGGGAACATCCGCACGTGCTCGTTCTTCGCAAACAGCACCTGCCCCGTGCTCGCATCCATCACGATCGCCGATTGCGCCGTAACCGTCGGCTCGGCAGCCCAAGCCGCGCACCCGATCGCAATCGCCCCCAGGGAAGCGAGAACCCGAACCTTCAGGCCCCTACCTCCTCCAACTTCGGTTCCTCGCCCTCGTCCAGCGGGGGCAGCTCGTCCAACGAGTTCAAGCCGAACTGGTGTAGGAACTCTTCCGTCGTGCCCCAAAGAATCGGCCGACCGGGCGTCTGTTTCCGCCCAATCTCCGCAATCAACCCGCGCTCCGCAAGCGCCCGAAGTGAGTGGTCGCTCTGAACCCCCCGAATCTCCTCGATCTCCTGCGTCGTGATCGGTTGGCGGTACGCCACGATGGCCAACACCTCGAGCGCCGAACGCGTCAGGCGGCGCCGCTGCGGCTTCAAGTACCGAGCCACCGCCTCCGCCCACTCCGGACGCGTGCACAACTGATATCCGCCCGCAATCCGCACCAGCTGCAGGCCCGATCCCTCGTTCAGTCTCGCCCCCAGCTCCGCAAGGGCCTGCTCGATCTCGCCCTCTCTCGCCTCCAGGCACTGCGACAACTCCCGCAAGCCCACGGGAGCGTCCGCCACAAACAGTATCGCCTCCACCGCTCGCGAGAGATCACTCACTCCCTTCACCGCTTCCATACACAAGGATTTCATCGCTCTCTAATCGAACCCGAAGCTGACCCAAACGAATCAACTCCAGCACCGATAGAAAGACGAGCACCGCGTCCAGAACGGTGTACGAACTCGGCAAAAGCTGATCGAATCGAGCGCCCTCCGGATGCTCCCGAACATAACCCAGCGTCTCCTGCATCACGACGCGTAACGGCTTCAAAGGACGCGGCACAGGCGGAGGCTCCACCGGCTCCGCACGATCCAACACCCGCTGCAACGCATTCGCCAGGTGCTGAGGCGTCACGTTGCCCAAATCGAAAGGCATCTCGAAGTCCTCCGACTCGTCCACCGCCCGGAAGAACATCGAACGCCGCTCCAAAAACCGACGGTGCAGCTCCTCCACAGCCTCCTCGTACTCGTGAGCCGTCGGCTCCGGCAACTCCGGTATCTCCTCCGGCGGCGGAGGATCCGCAATCGGAATCAACGCCCACGCCTTCCGCTCCACCAAGTACGCCAACGCGAGCAACGCCGCCCCTGCCGCATCCAAGTTCGGCTCGGCAGACTCGTTCAAATACTCGATGTACGCCCGACATACCGGCGCCAACGGCACCTTCGTGAGGTCCACTCGCCCCTCCCGCGCAAGATGAAACAGCGTCGCAAGCGAACCGGAAAACTCCTCGCTTTGCACCCGAATCGGCGGCGGTACCGCAACCCCACCAGGCGTCAGACTCTCTCGCTCTTCGCTCTCCATAGCCCTTCGATTCTTGCGCTCCATCGCCGCCCTCGCCCCGCCATTCTACTCCGCCCCACACCGCGAGAAAAGAAAACGAAAAATTCGCTGAAACCCTTGACAAGCCTGGAACGTCGTGTATAATAGAAGGTAACCTCGGAAGCCCGCGGTCAACAAATCAACCAGAGAATCGGAGAATCAAGAGAATCGGAGGTGAGGCGATGAGAAGGTCTCGTTGGTTTCGTTTCTGGGCCGTTGCTCTTTCGGCGTGTCTCTTCTTCAGCGCGACGGCGGCTGGTCTCAAGCCGGTTGCCGCTTCGTCCATTCAGTGGCTTGCCCTGCTCTTGCAAGGGCGACCGCCCCAGTTCACCCATCAACCCGGGCGCATCTACTACGGGCCCAACCCCGATCGCGACCCCGAGTACCGTGGCGGGATTTGGACTCCGATCACGCGTCTGGATCTCTCCCGAGCCCAGGAGCGATGGCTTCGGCAGCAACGCAGGGATCGACAGGACGAGGCAACGTATGAGACCTTTGGCTGGCTGTTTGCAGCTGCCGGTTTCAGCGCTCTTTTCCTTCAGCCGTCTGCAGGAGGCGAAGGCGGAGGCCAAATGCCCGGCCAGGGCGACCTCCCCGGAGGCGGCTTCTATGGCGGTACAGTCAACTCGGCAACGGGCAATCTCAACTACGCCGTCCCACTGGTCTCCATACCGGTCCGCGGCGGCATGAGTATGGGACTCACTCTCTACCATAACTCCCAAACCTCGTTCGTTGGGATGTTCGGTAACAAGTGGAGCTCCACGTGGGAGATGCGCGTTACCGACCAAAGCACGTCCGTTATCGTTCGGTGGCCCGACGGGTTGACGGTGCCTTACACGCCAGTTCAGGGTGGGTATCAGCCGCCTGCCGGCATCCACGACCAGCTCGTTAAGAACGCCGACAACACCTGGACGATCACTACGAAAGATCAGACGCAGCTCCATTTCGATACGAGCGGCCGCATGACGTCAATCGTTGACCGCAACGGTAACGCAATTACCTTAACGTATTCGAATGGCGATCTGGTATCCGTCACCTCGCCGTCTGGCGCCCAAAGCCTTACATTTACCTACCAAACGATGATGAACGGGGAGCGCCGCTGCGTCTCCATGTCCGATGGGACCCGAACCTGGACATTCACCTACGACGAGAATCTCATAGAGGCTAAACTCGCGAAGATCACCTATCCCAGTCTTGGCGGTAACTCCTACACGACCGAATTTACCTACGACTCGAACTACAACCTTCTCACCGAAAAGGATCCAAAGGGCAAGATTTGGCGTTGGACGTACTCGAGCCCGGCTGGAGGAGTGATTGGCACGTTCAAGGACCCTCTTCTCAACACCTGGACGTTCACCTTAACCGCCTCCCAGTGCAAGCTGCAACCTCCTGCAAATACATCCACCCAAACGATCCGACACAACTACTCCAACGGTCTGCTCGTTAGCGTCGTTGACCCGGCGAACTTCTCCGTCTCCATGCAGTACGACAACGACCGCAACGTTACGCACTTCACGGACGCGAGAGGCAACACCTGGGTGATGACCTACGACGCCAATGGGAACCTGACGTCGGTCAAGAACCCGCTCCCATTCGAAAAGACCTGGTCCTACACCTGGAACGCGACCAACGACCTGACCGCCGCGACCGACCCGCTCCAGCATACCTGGAGCCTCAGCTACTACCCCGACGGCAACCTCAAGGAAATCTGGGATCCGATGTCGCCCTCTCGTCGGCGTGCTCTCATCGGGCCGTACACGAACGGTCTGCCCTCCCACGTCAAGGACGCGCTCGATAAGCAGTGGACGCTCGGCTACGACCCGAACGGATACCTGAACTCGATCACGAACCCCGAAAATGAGACCGTCACCGCCGCATACGACTCCCTCGGCCGCGTCACAGAAGTGACCAATGGAGCTGGCGAAACGACGAAAGTCTATTACGACGAATGGTCACGGGTCGTGCGCATTGAGCACCCCGACCTCAACGAGGTCAGCTACGCCTACGACGCCGCGTCGAACCTTGTCTCCGTAACGGACGAACGAGGAAAAACCACGACGTTCGCCTACGACGACGCTCACCGCCTAATCAACGTAACCCGCGTCAATAACGGGCAAAACGAGACGGAGTCCTACACCTACGACGCCAACAACCGCCTGACGAGTGTAACGAACGGAAACGGAAAGACGCGCTACTACGGCTACAACGTCCGTGGCGAGCTCTACTCCATCACCCTGCCCGACCTCTCGACCGAGTACTTCTCCTACGACGGCGACGGGAACCTGACGCTCTACACCCACCCCGAAGGCTTCCAGATCGGATACGTCTACGACAACGCCGGACGGCTCACCAAGATTGACTACCCAACCGGCGTGGACACGACGTTCTCCTACGACGACGCCTCGCGCCTCGTCCAAATGGTGGACTCGACCGGCACGACGACCTGGACCTACAACGCCGCCGACCAAGTCGTAACGCTCGCGCAGCCAGCGGGGACGATCACGTACGAATATGACGACAACGCTCGGCTGTGGAAGATGCACCAGCCGGGGTCCTTGACGACGACCTACACCTACGACTTCGCCTGGCGGCTCAAACAGATCACGAACGGCTACGGCGAAATCACGACCTTCGACTACGACCCCGCCTCGCGCGTCATCAAGAAGAGCTTCGCGAATGGGACGTACGAGACCTATTCCTACGACAGCCGCTCGCGCGTGGAGTGGATCAAACTGTTCAACTCGTCGAACCAACTCCTCTCCCAGCACCAGTACACGTACGACGCCGCGTCGAACGTTCTGACTCGGACGGACAACGGGGTTACGACGACGTTCGGGTATGACGACATCGGTCAGCTGATCTCGGAATCCCGCCCTGGGTACTCGGCGTCGTACACGTACGACAAGAACGGGAACCGTCTGACTCGGACGGTGAACGGCGTCACGGAGGTCTACACCTACGACGACGCGGACAAGCTTCTGAACATCAAGGTGAACGGGATCGTTGTGAAGTCGTTCACCTACGACATGGCGGGACGGACGACGGGGATCACCGATGCCGGCGGCACGACGTCGTTTGCTTACGACTACGAGGATCGCATCGTCTCCATCTCGCGCCCCGGCGTGGCGACGAACACGTTCGCTTACAACGGCTTCGGGGCGCGGGTTTCAAAAACCGACAGCGGCGGCTCCACAACCTACCTGCGTAACGGTACCTCAGTGGTTGCGCCGGTGGTTGCCGACTCAGGGGCGACCTACACGCCTGGGGTCAGCGAGCGGAGTGGGACCGACTCGCGCTTCTATCACGGCGATATCAAGAACTACGTCGAGCAGACGGATTCTTCTGGTACGATCGTCTCGAGCCAACAGTACGACGCGTTCGGCAATCTCGTGTCTTCGGGCGGCGGCACGTGGGAAGGCGTGCTCAAATATGGCGGGGCCTTCTCGTATCAAACCGACGAGGACTATGGGCTGCACCTAGTGGGGCATCGATATTACGATTCATCTGTTGGCCGATTCCTGACGCGCGACCCCGTGACCGACGGGAGGAACTGGTACGTCTACTGCGACGGAAACCCAGTGGTTCGAGTCGACTTCTACGGAGAGCAATGGGGACGCATAATCGGAGGGATCATCGGTGGGGCGGCGGGAGCGTTGGTCGGTGGCCCCCTAGGTGCTTCCGTGGGTGCCGGCTTAGGCAGCATGCTGGGCAGCCTAATAGACGGAGATTCATTACCGCAAGCAATTCTTAATGGCTTGTTTGATGGGTTGTTGGTCTGGGTTGGTGGTAAGCTCGTCGGCAAGATCGGAGAGAAGGCCGCGAAATACCTCAAGGGTACCAAGGTAATCAGCGCTTCTCAGAGTAAACTTCAGCACATTTTCGACAAGCACAAGGCAGACTTCGGGCTCAGTGGCAATTGGTCCAAGGCCATGGCTGAGAAGATGATGGCGGCCTTGCAGAATGCCGTCAAGAGTGCAAAATGGGTAAGAAGGGCCCAGTACAGAGGTAAAGACGCCGTGTTCTACATTCAAGACGACGGTACCGCTGTGATCACATCGCCCGATGGCGAGGTAATTGCCGGGTTTAGGTTGTCGGAGAAGCAGTTAGAAGCGGCTCTAAAGGGTGGCAATGTCTGGTAACTCCAATCCATTGGCTCGAGGACTGTTCGGAAGATCGATCCCGTACGGTGCCGGTAACAGGGGTTTCAGCCAACCGGTGCTGCTCCCATTTCTGATACTGATAGACGCCTTCCTTCAACATAGGATAAATCGCTGGGAGTTTGAACAGGCGTACTTTCAGGTATTCGCTTACGCCCCTACGGGCAAGATGGACGATAGCACATATACGACATTGGCGGATCTGTTTCACGCGTTGGAGGATCCCGCTGATCCGGACGGTCAAGGGGGCGATCTTGACGAGCCGACATTGCGCAAAGTTGCACAGAGGGTCTTCGATGAATTGAGCCCGCTCGTGTGAAACGCGATTGTTCCATCGGGCGCAACCATGCAACGTGCAGGACGAGGGGGTTCGAGCGAGAGATGGTGACGAGATCGCTCGTCTATGACTATGAGGATCGGGTAACCTCGACCTCGAGGCCCGGCATGACGACGAACACGTTTGCGTACAACGGCTTCGGGGCGCGGGTGAGCAAGAGCGACTCAAGCGGAAGCAACACGTACCTTCGCGCGAGTTCGGGCTTGATCGGCTCGATAGTCTCGGACAGCGGCGCGACGTACACGCCGGACGTCTCGGAGAAGCGCGGGACGACGAGCACCTACTATCACGCGGACATCAAGAACAGCGTTGATCAAACCTCGACCGGCCAAGGCGTGGCGGCGAGCAAGCAGTATGACGCCTTTGGCAACGAGGTGTCCTCCAGCGGTCCCTGGCAAGGCCCGTTCCAGTACGGCGGGGCGTTTGGCTACCACACGGACTCCGACTACGGCCTCAAGCACCTTGGCGCCAGATACTACGACCCGACCACCGGCCGCTTCCTGTCGCGCGATCCGATCAAGGACGGTCGGAACTGGTACGTCTACTGCGACAACAACCCTCTGACCCGCGTTGACCCGACAGGACTGTGGCGTGCGATTGTCGGTGGGATCCTCGGAGGAATAGCCGGTGGCATACTCGGAGGTCCTGCTGGGGCGCTGGCTGGGGTTGCGCTCGGATCGGC